>Ga0209299_1000001_pt1 | contig 280850 bp, 344 predicted proteins | sample S_140806_MF_Meta_FD_187326 | JGI IMG/M metagenome (GOLD analysis project Ga0209299, IMG submission 187326) | Freshwater microbial communities from Lake Simoncouche, Canada to study carbon cycling - S_140806_MF_MetaG (SPAdes) (version 2) | ecosystem: Environmental > Aquatic > Freshwater > Lake ...
GTGTTGTTGTACTAAACCCTGTAATTGTAAATGTACCACCTGTATTGTTTGTAAACGTGGTACTCCCATTAGTGTATGTTCCTCCTGTAACAAATATATCTTTAGGTAAATTTTGATATGTTGTTGCGGATATTGTGTTTGCGGTTAATCCATTTGTAAATGTTGTTGATCCTGTTACACTCCCTCCACTTAATGGTAGAAAATAATTATAAGAATCAATTATTATGAAATTTTTAAAGTCGTCTATTTTTGTGTTACTTGTTGTTCCGGTTGGGCTCAAATAGTTAACAAACACAAACAAATCATTTGGTGTATAACCTGTATTACCCACATATGGAAATTGAGATATTTTAACGTCTGACATTTTTTATTTTTTAATTATAAATAGTTTATTCTGCAATTATGTACTGACTTATTTCTGAAAGTATCCTATTCCCATCTTCACCGGTTATATAAAATATAAATGTAGGTGTTGTTGGTGTAGGTGTTGGTGTTGGAGTATTAGTTCCTGTTGGTGTAGGTGTTGGAGTATTAGTTCCTGTTGGTGTAGGTGTTGGAGTATTAGTTCCTGTTGGTGTAGGTGTTGGGGTATTAGTTCCTGTTGGTGTAGGTGTTGGGGTATTAGTTCCTGTTGGTGTAGGTGTTGGGGTACATCCACAAGGGTTTGTACAAGTTTGTGTTGGTTTAGGTGGTTTAACTGTTGGTGTTGGTGTTGGGTCACCACACCCACAAGGATTAGTACAAGTCGCACTTGGTGTAGGTGTTATTGTTGGAGTTAAACTTATTGTTGGCGTTACCGTAGGTGTTGGTGTTGGTACTTTACAAGGATCCAAAGTCGTTGTTGGAGTGTTAGTAGGTGTTGGTGTTGGTGTTTGAGTTCTTGTTGGAGTAATCGTCGGTGTTGGTGTTGGTGTAACTCTAGGAACATTAAGTATGTTAACACATTTACTTCCATCCACTAATATTGTGTATGTTCCATATACTTCTCTTGGTGGGTTTAAAGAAGCCGGGAAAAATATAAACGGTAGAGTTATTGGACCCAAATTAATTGTAACCAAATCGTTATCGGGTTTGAAAAGTACTGTGACACTTTCCCCAATAAAATTAATACTTTCTATTGTAATACTTGTACTCATTAACTTCCTAATTCAATTGCCAAACAGATTTCTCCATTTTCTTTTATTAACCTTGACATATCATTAAACGAAATAAATGCATGTCCACCATTACCCCAAGATTTACCCCAACTGTTTTTTATTCTAAATTGTTTTGTTTTTGTGTCAACACCATTTATTAAGTAGGCATGACCACCAACCATCTGTCCACTAATTTTAATTAACCCAGTTTTATTAGGATAAAACATTCCATTATACCAATTAGTCCCAACAACCACAGGACCTAATTTTAAAATTGTTTCAGACAATGTTTGTACATCAAACGCCCAATAGTATGATTTTACTTTACCAATATTTTTAAGATATTTTACCGCCCCTCTAACTGATGTTCCGTCATAGTTTTCACCATACCACTCATCTAATTTTTGTGCGTTTTTATATATATCAAAAGGTTTTATTATCGGTGGTATTCCCGATTGTTGTATAGGACCATCTTCTAACCAATGTGACCACGAATACCCAACACATTGAGGTGTGTTTCCTTGATCTCCCCACCACCCATTGGCATCCCAATACCTTTGAGTTAAAACTTTTGGTGGTGTTGATATTTGTTGGAGTGTTCGTTGGTTGTTTTTTATAAGATAATTTAAATCTCTTTTGTCCTCAATATAAACCCTACCTAAACTATGTGGTAAAGAATTTATTGTTGTTGTGCTTGTAACAACATTATTTATCTGATATGTTAAATCATTTGTCTTACAAAATTTAGTATCACAATCAGGACAATCAGGATCAAATAAAATAAATTTATCTTTTAATAATTTAAAATTATGTTTGATCTCATCAGATTCTAACGGTTCAATATAAAATCTGAATTGAGATATCCCCCCATCAAAAGTTCCCCCGAAATTTTGTTCAAGTAATATGTTAGTACTTAACCCTGATAAAGTAGTACCACTTAATATATTATTAGGTAAACATTCTGGATCTTGTATGTAATTTGATGTTAACGCAGAACAAGATGAAAAAGTTAAATTTTCATGTAATCCTTGTGTTCCACCACCCCAAGAGATATTAAAAGGAACCCCTATTTGTTTTTCTTTATCGGTAAACAAACCTCTTGGTATTACTTCTTCAAAGTCCTCTATTGTATATATTTTTTTACCGTTAACATAAATCTTTAATCTTCCTAATCTATATTTTTTTTCATCTAACCAAGTTTCATTTAAGTTAACTAATTCTATTAATTCTCCGCTTTTATTGTTATGGGTTAAAGGAGGCCTTATTAATTCAACACTGTTGTTTGCCAAGGATTCCAAGTATTCAAATTTAGTAATGTCAAACAAACCTCCATAAAATTTTAAATCACAGAAATCAAACCATGAATATCTTTCCCAAGTTACATTAACTAAAAACCAATGCTCTTCATTTAAGAAATCAGGGTTAACAATTTCACAATAAGGATAAATTGGTGGTGAACAATATTCATCAATAGTATATCCTGTAACATATGTTTTACCCGTTACACAAGTTCCCGTTGTTTCACAACCACCAGTAAACCTTAATACCTTTACACCAATCTGTGGGTTTTTTACATCACCACAAAGTTTAAACGATATGTTATTTGACATAACATCAAACAATGGATCGGTCTCACATGTGTACTCAATAGAAGTAAAACCCGTTGGTCCACAAGTTGTACACTCATCGCACGTTTCACATTTAGTACAGGTTGGTGTACATACCGGTGTTTGTGTTTCACATGATGGAGTTGGTGTTGGTGTTGGTGACGGGGTAGGTGTTGGTAAAATTACTGTTTCACAATTATGTATTTGGCATTCCCACCCACAAGTTTCACATGAACTTTCATTACAACCACAACCACATGTTAGTGAGATTTTTTTGTCTCCACCACAAAGTGGACATCCATAATTTAAATGTGGATCATGTTGGTTATTATAAGATCTTGGTGGGTAAACATAAACACATCTACTATCCGTAACTGTTCTATCACAACAAGCACATGTTGACGGACAACCACTTAATGAATTAGTAACTCTTGTATAACCAGTTAAACAATTTGGGTGTCCATCGGCATGATGGTAAAATTTATTTTCGGCTCTTGTACCAAAATAAAAAAACGTATTTTTATTTTTTGGGTACATCTCATTAAGAGTTGTTTCAGTAGGTAATGGATTGTATTCATTAACAAATCTAGGTCTTAATAACATTTCTACCGACCAACCTTTAGAAGATCTTTCAGGTAAAACCTCATAATCAAATCCAAATAGTTTGTAAAATCCTTGGTAGAAACCACCGTACAATTCATGGTACTTACCAAACTGAGGATCGTTTTTACTTACAACCTCATAAAGAGTGTCTTTTGTAATTCCTGAAAATTTATTATTACTTTGGGTGTATCCCGTTACTTGGAATAATTTAATTCTTCTATCAAAATGTAATCTGTCAAATTTTAAAAAATCATTATATAATCCTTTTGTATAATTTAAGGTCTCCCCCGTCATTTTATCAACCAAACCATTATCTATACCTGTTAAACCTACATCACATAATGTTGATGATGAAAAACAAGTTAGATCTTCATTGTTTGGGTTATAGTAATTTTGAGAAACAAAAACATTATTAGAATTAAAATTTTTATAATTTAATATTAATCCTTGAGATGTTAATGGATTATTAATATCAATATTAATTGGTAATTTATTACCGTAGGTTTCCGCAATAAGGTATGGAGAAAAAATAACTTCCTCGTTATAATCTCTTTCATCTGACGACAATGACATATCCATTGACTCATTAACGGTGTTTATTTTATATTTTTGAAACACATATTGATTAATATTTTGTCCCGCCATTCTTTTTATTTAATAAATACAACAGATCAAAGTATTTATATTAAAAACTGTATATGTCACATTCAAATAATTTGTTAAGTGAAGACAAACCAAAAAATACTGGTTCGGTTTTGGGTGCGTTAAAAAAATATAAAGATTTAGCAATTAGCGAAGTAAAAGAAACAAGATTACTTGTAAAAATACTTATTTCAACAACCAAAGACTATTTAAAAAATAAAGATTTTGATTTAAATGAAGAAGAGAAAAAATTTATTAAAGATCAATCTTCAGATATATTAAAATTAATACCTCTAATTGTTTTTCAGTTGGTCCCTGGATCATCAATTGCAACACCATTCATTGTTAAACTTGGTCAAAAGTTAGGGATTAAACTAACAAGTAAAGTTCCTGAAAAATATAAAGAAGTAAAAACCGATGGTGAAATTGACGAATTGGTTTCGTCCGACGGATCTCCAATTGGATCTAATGTTCCAATTTTAAAATTAAATCACCACCCAAGAAAAACAACGGATCAAACGGCAAGAATGTCCAGAGTAAGTCAATTTCCATTTGCAAGAATTTATTATGGTGAATCCGAAGAAGACAAACCTGTAATAGATGAAGAAGATATAACAGGTACGTTTGGTGGTGAAGAAACAAAATATGATAAAACATATCCGGCATGTATGAAATCGATGAAAAACCTTGGAGTTGAAGAGTTTTTAGAAAGAGATGAGAGATGTAAAGTTTTTGGTTTTGATAAAAAATTAGATTTAGAATTAAAACAAGAAAAAAAACGAGGTAGATGTAAAAATTGTTATACAAAAAGAAGATTGTTCGAATTAGAAAAAGATAAGTTAGACACTTTAATTGATGAAATAGTTTTAAGTAAAAAATCAGATAGTGAAGATATTGTAAAAAAAGAAAAACTTAAATCTGACGATGAGACGCCTATTTATAGAATTATAAAAAAAAATCTACAATCAATTAAAACAATTGCAGATAAAGAAGACATTAACTTAAATAAATTAATACAAATCTTAAAAAAAGGTGAATAAAGATTTATATAATAAAATTATTGATGTACCAAAAGAAATGTTGGATCATTTAACAATTTGTTTTCAACAAGTCCCTAATTCTGATTCTTCTGTTGAGGGTCATAAAAGAAATGAGGAATTAAGGAGTTCTAAAAACGCAACTTTCCAACAGTTAGAAAGAATTGATAATTGGTTTAGATATTATAATGGAAACAAGGAAGATGCCCCGTACATACTAAATGGTGGTGATTTAATGAGAAATTGGGTAACAAACACAATAAAAGGTTTGAGAGATACCGATAATTTTACAAAGACCATTAAAAATGATTACATGCCAGAGGACCCAATAGATAAGGATTTTCTTAAAGACTTGGGACCTTTAGCAAGTGAATTTGATGCGTCTGATATGACAGACAATTTAAAAATAAAAGAAACCCTAATTAGGATAAACGATTTAATAAAAAAAATAATTTAATATGCCAACTTTAGAACCTTTAGATTTTAGTCAACCAAATAATTTGTTGTCTAAATATGCAGATCAAGAAAGAAAAAAACTAATACCTAAAAATGATTATAAGACCACAAACGAGTATTCATCGACTAATAAAGATGCAATGAGTGATGGTGATGATAAAGGTAGAGGTACCGGTGTTTTCTTAGATACTGTAAATGGCGGAACAAAAACCGACCAATTAGAAAGAAAATCAGAAATTGTTATTAACAAATATAAATCAGACAACCCATATCCTTACGCTTCGTTAACCTAATGAAACTTTACAATTCATTTAAAGACATTATTGTTGAGGTAGCATCAATATCCTCAATAGTCGACGCAATCAAAAAAAAGCGTAGGGTGATTGTTTATTATGATGGTGATGAACCGGGAGGAAAAGGTTTAAGAATTATTGAACCTGTTTGTTTTGGGTATAGTAAATCCGGAAACCCTGTCTTAAGAGCATGGGATATGGAAGGAGCTTCACATAGGGGGTATAAAGGTAAAAAACCATTACCAAGCTGGAGATTATTTAGAGTAGATAAAATAATAGCATTAAAACCAACTATGGAGAAATTTAACGAACCTAGACCAAACTATAACCCTAACGGAGATAAAAGTATGTCAAGAGTTGTTATTAATGCAATTTTTGATTAATAAAAAAAATTTAAATAATATGAATTCAGAAGAAGCGTTATTACAAAAACTACAGATATCAAAACAAATTATGCAAAAACATAATAATATGGGTAGAAACACAGTAACAGAATCTTTAGATAATAATATAAATGTTGATACGTACGAACCTGTAAAAGGAACTTACAACATACCTCAAGAATATTTATCTGAAGACGCAGTAAAACAAAAAAAACAAAACCAATTTGATAATACGGAAGATAAAATTTTAAATTCTAGATTACCTGATGAAATTAAAAGATTGATGATTGAACACCCAATACAACAACCATCAGGACCTTTAAACAATTCCGTATTATCTGATGACTTAGTTGAAAAGGCATCAAGACTTATGAATATTAATGCCAAAGGAGATAACATAGGGGAATCAAAAAAACAAAGTCCAACAATTCAAAATAAAGTACCTCAGATAGGTCTTACCGCAAATGACATTAAAAACATAGTGAAAGAGACAGTTGAGGATGTTTTAAGAAGTAATGGATTATTAACCGAGTCAGAATCAAGTACTAATGATATTTTTAAATTTAGAGTTGGTCAACATATCTTTGAAGGTAAACTTTTAAAAGTTAAAAAGATTGCAAGATAAGTTTAAACTATAATAAAAATTTTTAAATCCTCGTCTTTTAAGGTGGGGATTTTTTATTGTCTTTTAGGTTGATATTTCCATAATATTTAGATATATTTTTGTTATGGAAAAAATTAACGTATTAGTATTACCTTCAGATCAATCAGGTGTTGGTAAATATAGATCTATAGATCCACATGTTAAATTACAAAACATGTACCCTGAAGAATTTCATATTGATATTGATTATCAACCAAACGTTGATGACATCAACTATTTTAAAAAATACCAAATTGTTCATTTTCATAGAAGTATTGGGCAAGATTATGAGAAATCTTTATCTTTAATAAATAAATTAAAATCAGAAGGAATTATTGTTGTTGGGGATATTGATGATTATTGGTTACCAACAAAGGAACATCCAATACAACAACTTATCTTGGCAAATAAGATACATGAAAAAATAGTTCAAAATCTTAAAGCCGCCTCATACGTAACAACAACCACTGAAATTTTTGCTAATGAGATTAGAAAATTTAATAAAAATGTTATTGTGTTACCAAACGCAATAGACCCACAGGATCCTCAATACAATGAGGAAACATTACCTTCAGATAAAATAAGAGTAGGTTGGTTAGGGGGATCCTCTCACTTACATGATTTAAAATTATTAGATGGGACGGTTAGCAAATTATCCCAAATACAAGATAAATTACAATTTTATGTTTGTGGTTTTGACACAAGAGGTATGGTTACCGAAATAAATAAACAAACAGGAGAAAAGAAACAAAGACCAATCAACCCTGAAGAAACTGTATGGGTTAAGTACGAAGAAATTTTTACTAATAACTACAAAATAGTTTCACCAAAATACAAAGAGTTTTTAAATAAATTTACGGATGAAACCTATTTTGGGTCTTTAAATAACGAGAACTATGTAAGAGTATGGACAAAACCTGTAACGTCATATGCTAAAAATTATTCTAAATTTGACATATCGTTATCACCAATTCAAAATCATATCTTTAATAGAATGAAGTCTCAATTGAAAGTTATTGAGGCAGGATTTTATAAGAAAGCTTTAATTGCATCAAATGTTGGTCCATACACGATTGATTTAAAACACGCTTTACATCAAGGTAAATTTACCGATGGTAACGCTTTATTGGTTAACGAAAATAATAACCATAGTGATTGGGCAAAAAATATTAAAAAGTTGGTCGACAATCCAAGTATGATTGTTGATCTTGGAGAAAGACTTTATGAAACCGTAAAAGACAAATATGACCTTAATAACGTTACTCGCGAAAGATATCAATTTTATAAATCTTTAATTAAATAATAATGACAAATATTAATATAACTGAAATTTCGTTAAACATAGTTAATGAAATTATAAAAAATATGGAAAGACATACTTTTCACAATCATTTTCATATTCTTTATGATTTATGTGAGAATATTGATAAAGATAATATCACATACATGGAAATAGGAACTTTTGCGGGAGGATCCGCATCTTTAATGTCTAAAAACCAAAAAGTTAAAAAAATAATCAGCGTCGACATAGGATACCCAATAAAAAAAGAAATTCCAATAAAAAATGTTAACAACTTTAAACATGACAATTGCGAATATGATTATATTGAGGGGGATTCTAAATCAGAAGAAACAATTAAAAAAGTTTACGATTTAATTAAAAATGTTGATATTTTATTTATTGATGGTGACCATAAATATAATGCGGTCATAAAAGACTTTGAAAACTATAAAGATTTGGTTTTACCTGGAGGTTTCATAGTTTTTGACGACTACTTAGATGATGTTCATAGTCCTGGCGTTTATCCTGCGGTAAATGATATTGTAAATAATTTAGATAAAAATGAATACGAAATTATTGGTAGTTTAAATTATGATTTAATAAAAAAAACCAATAATCCAGATTTAAAAAGTAGTAATGAATTTATTATAAGAAAAATAGTATAAAGATGATTAACGTACCTATAACAAAAATTTTATTCCTTGACATTGAAACTGTTGGAGGTTGTCCTGATTTAGAATCTTGCGAAAGATTTAGTCCTGAAATTGCAGAACAGTTTGAGAAATATTTTGATTGGTTTCAAAAAAGATTTCCAGAAGATAATGGATTATCAATAGAAGAAGTTTTTAAAAAACGATCAGCATTAGTTCCTGAGTTTGCAAAAATTGTTTGTGTTTCTATGGCGTTTGTTATGGATAACGGAGAAGTAAAAAAACAAACATTCTCAGGTGATGATGAAAAAGTTTTATTAACACAAGTGAGAAGTCTTCTCGATAGATGTCATAAATTAGATTTCTATCTATGTGGTCATAACTTAAAGAATTTTGATATTCCTATGTTGGCAAAAAGAATGATAATAAACGGAATTTTACCGTCTAAGTTATTACCATCTTACGATACGAAGCCTTGGGAGGTTAAAGCAATTGACACAAAAGAAATTTGGCAATATGGGTCTTACACGTCAATAGGTTCCTTAGATTTGGTTTGTTCCACAATGGGAATACCAACACCTAAAGACGGAGAAATAACAGGAGATAAAGTACATCACGCTTATTGGGTAGAACAAAAATTACCCCAAATTGCTGAGTATTGTGAAAAAGATGTTGATGTATTAGTTGAATTCATAAAACAATTAAAAGATTTAAAATAATGGATAAAAATCAATTAAATAAAATATTATCACAAACTAAAGATCTTGAAAGTTTATTTAGTGAGAACGAAGTAAATGATGACTTAGAGTTAGAAGCTCTAATGAATGAGTATGGTATTGATCTTAATGAGCTGGAAAGGGTTTTTACCGAAGATGTCCCTAAAGTTCAAATGAAAATTAAATTAATTCACGGGGACGCAGTTTTACCTAAATTTGCATATGACACAGATTCTGGTGTGGATTTATATTCTGTAGATGAATTTGTAATACCATCTATGGGTAGACAACTAATCCCAACAGGAATTGTAATTGATGTTCCCGAAAATCATGAAATACAAATTAGATCTAAAAGTGGATTGGCATTAAACCAAGGGTTATTTGTTTTAAATTCGCCAGGAACTGTTGATCAAGGATATACAGGAGAAATAAAAGTAATATTATTTAACACAAATAAAGAAGACTTTATAGTAACAAAAGGAATGAAAATAGCTCAAGCGGTTTTATGTCCTGTTGTTTGTGGTAAATGGATTGACATTGTTAAAGTTTCTGAGGTTGAAAATAAAGATAGATCCGACAACGGGTTTGGGAGTACTGGTATATAAAAATGAATTTAGAAAACTATGATAACAATATTATACTCAACACATAAAGACTTAGAATATAATTCTAAATTTAAACAACATTTATTACAAACATCAGGTATTGATAACATCCAAATATTGGAGTACATAAACCACAACCAATATTCATTATCCGAACTTTATAATAAAGGTATTAAAGAATCTAAACACAATATTATAGTTTGTTGTCACAATGACATTAAATTAGAAAAGGGTTGGGGTAAAAAATTAATTAATGATTTCGTATCTAATCCTGAATTTGGAATTATAGGAAAGGCAGGATCTTGTTACTTTCCTGAGTCGGGAGTATATTGGGAAAAATTAAGTCAGACTATGGTGGGTCAAGTTTATCACCACCCTGACGGACAAAAAAAATGGTTAAGTAGATATTCACCTAAATTACCTTTTTTAATTCCTGTTGTAACAATTGATGGTTTATTTATTTCTTTTGATAAAACAAAAATTAAACATACCTTTGATGAAACAATTGGTAAGTTCCATTTTTATGATCACGGATTTTGTATTCCAAATTACCTTGATGATGTTAAAATTGGTGTTACTACCTCATTTGAAATTACTCACCAATCTGTAGGTCAACCAAACCAAGAATTTTGGGAGAGTAAAAATAAATTTATTGAGAAGTGGGGGGATAAATTACCTTTAGATTTAAAACCTGAGTCAGTCTATGCTCCACAAATAAAACGTAAACAATTTAAAAAGTTTAAAAAAATTGCAATTATAATACCAACAAAAGGAAATGTTAATATGTTATACGAATGTGTAAAATCATTTTATGATAATTGCGACCCAAATATTTTTGATGTATTTATTGCGGACACAGGATCAAATAATGATGAACTAGAGATTATAAAAAATAAAATACTACCTATTGGTAATGTAAAATTAATTATATATGATTACTACAATTTTGCAAAAATAAATAATAATGTAGTTAAAAACCAAATTAGTGATGATTATGAATTTTTACTATTCTGTAATAACGATATTAAAATTTTAAATGATGTAATATCCGGAATGTTAAACGTTTTTAATGAACACAAAAATACGGGTAGCGTTGGTTGTAGATTACATTTTGAGGATAATACCATACAACATGACGGAATTTTTATCACATTAAATAGAAAGAATAATTCATTTGGTTTAGGTCATCTTAATTTTAAAAACTATTATAACTATCATAATAATTTAAAAGAGGTGATTGGAAGTACTGGAGGTTTGTTATTGGTAAGAAAAACCACATTTATTAAACAAGGTATGTTTAATGAAAATTACATTTCTTGTTTAGAAGATGTGGAATTAAATATTAAATTATTATGTGGTAACCATAAAAATTATATTTGTGGGGATTGTGTTGCTTACCACTATGAATCTAAAACAAGAAACGAAGACCCAAAAAAAGATGAAGACTTTATTTATGATTACAATCATAATTTTATTCCTATGATTAATGAAAATGTAATTGAAAAAATAAAAGACAAAATTATAATAGTTTAAAAATGGCAAATGGTGTTTATAAAATAACCGAAGATTTTGAAAAATCTTTATCTGACTATACGGGAGCCCCGTATGTGGTCACTGTTGATAACCAAAGTAATGCGTTATTCTTATCTCTTTTTTATGAAAAAAATGTAAAAAAAAGTATAACAGAAGAAACAATATCAATACCTTCAAGGACATACCCATCCGTACCATGTGAAATTATACATGCAGGTTTAAAAGTAAATTTTTTACCTGTTGAGGGTAAGACAATAAAAGGGTCCTATAATTTAGTTGGTAGTAATGTTTGGGATTCCGCATTAAGTTTTACTCATAATATGTATATACCAAATACTCATATGTGTATTTCATTTACAGGTCCCTACAAACATTTTAAACTTTCAAAAGGTGGGGCAATTTTAACCGACAATCATGATGCGTATCTTTGGTTTAAAAGGGCAAGATATAGTGGTAGAAGAGAATGTTCATACCATGATGATAATTTTGATATGTTAGGTTGGAATTTTTATATGATGCCTGAACTAGCCGCTCGTGGGTTGCTTCTCATGAACCAATTTTACCATGGAGAAACCCCAAAACACAATGAGGACTTAGAAATGCCATATCCTGATTTATCTAAATTTGAGATATATAAAAAATAAATATTTGTTAATATGTTAAAAGTAACATCTATTATTGTGACATATAATCACGAAAAATATATAACCAGATGTATTGAATCTATACTTAACCAAAATATTAAATATGATCATAAAATATTTATTACAGATGATTGTTCTACTGACAATACGACTAATATTTGTAATGAGTATGTTAAAAAATACCCAAACAAAATTATACTAAACACAAATAAAAAAAATTTAGGACCAAAATATAATTATTATAACGCAATTAAATTAAATTTAGATAATGATTATCTTGCTTATTGTGATGGTGATGACTATTGGTGCGACCAAAATAAATTACAATTACAAGTAGATTTATTAGAAAAAAACAAAAATTGTTCTTTTAGTTCCCATAACACAATAGTGAAAGAAAACCCACTAATAAAACATAATTACGAGACAAAAATATATAAAGATGAAGAGTTCACATCTTTAAGTCATACGTCGTCTAGAGTTATTAGATGTTCTAATATAGAAAATATAACACAAGATGACACTCCGGACAGTATTATGCAAAATTATCTTTTTCTTGTTGGGGATATGTATTATATTAATAGTTTTATGACCACATATAATCCTGTTGGTGGAGCTTGGTCTGGTTTGTCAACAGAGGAAAAAAATAATGCAATAAGAGAAGGTATAGAATATATGACAAAATTAAAAAAAAGATTTAATAAAATATGAGTAAAAAAATTGCAATAATGCAACCTTATTTTATGCCATACATTGGTTATTTCCAATTAATAAATTCTGTTGATATGTTTGTTATATATGATAATATCCAATACACTAAAAAAGGATGGATAAACCGAAACCGCATCTTATCAAATGGAAAAGACCATCTTATTACCTTACCCATTAAAAAAGACTCAGATTATTTAGATGTAGTAAAACGAGAATTATCTAAGTCATGGGAGAAAGATAAAAGTAAGATGTTAAATATTATTAAGTCTTCATATGGTAAATCCCCTTATTTTCAAGAAACATTTGAGTTAATTTCAAAATGTTTAAATAATTCTGAGGTTAATTTATTTAAATTTATATACGATAGTATCGTTTTAATGAATGATCATTTAGAAATTAAAACACCTATTATAATCTCTTCTACAATAGATACAGACCATACTTTGAAATCTCAAGATAAAGTCTTATCCTTATGTAAAGAACAAAATGCGGATATTTATATAAACTCTATAGGTGGGGTAGAATTATATAACAAAGAAACCTTTAAACAAAATAATATTGAACTCAATTTCATCAAATCAAACCCAATCCAATATACACAATTTAATAATGAATTTGTTCCTTGGTTGTCAATAATTGATGTAATGATGTTTAATTCAAGAAACCAAATAAAAGAATATTTAAATAATTATACTTTAATATGAAATGGAAAAAACTAGGACATATATTTGATCCAACAAAATGGAATGATGGGATTGATCGGTCTTGGATGAAGACCCACTCCCAATGTACTCATACTTTAGTATTGGATGAGGTTGTAAGGATATATTTTTCTTGTAGACCTGAAAACGATATAAATGGATTTGCAAAATCATACACCACATTTTTAGACGTTGATAAAGAAGATCTAACTAAAATAATAAGAGTTTCAGATAAACCAATAATGGATCTAGGGGAATTAGGAACATTTGATGAATTTGCGGTTTATCCATCTTCTAATATTGTTGATGGAGACAAAATTCTTTTCTATTATGCGGGATGGACAAGAGGACAATCAGTACCATTTAACACCTCAATTGGGGTTGCGATTAGTTATGATAATGGAGAAACATTTAAAAGATTAGGTAAAGGACCAATCATTTCTGCAGATTTAGACGAACCTTTTGTTATTAGTGGACCAAAAATTAGAAAATTTAATAATGAATGGTTTATGTTTTATTTATCAGGAACAAAATGGATAAACGTAAACGGTAGACCAGAAATAATTTATAAAAATAGAATGGCAACATCTAAAGATGGAATAAAATGGGAAAGATATAATAAAAATATTATAAACGATGTTTTAGGTGAAAATGAATGCCAAGCAGGTCCCGATGTTTTTGAATATAACGGAGAATATCATATGTATTTTGTGTACAGAGAGGGGACAGATTTTAGAGAGACTTTAGGGAGAGGATATAAAATAGGTTACGCAACGTCAAAAGATTTATTCAATTGGAATCGTAAAGACAGTGAGTCAGGAATATCCTATTCAGAAGGCGGGTGGGACAGTACAATGCAACACTACCCTCACGTTTTTAAAATAAATAATGAAACATATATGACTTATAACGGCAATGATTTTGGTAAATATGGTTTTGGTTTAGCAATCTTAGAAAAAAATGTTTGAGTATAAAGTAAATAATTCTAGTTTAGAGAACATTACAGACCATTTAAAAAAATGCTCAAATCTATTTACCCCAAGTTTAGGTGATTATGTTGACATAGAAATGTATTCTAAAAAATTACATAATAAGGGAGTAAGATTTGAATGTTACCATAACTCCAACTTAATTGGGTTGTTAGTTCTATACACCAACCCAAAAAATAAAACATCCTTTATTACTAATGTAAGCGTTGAGTACAATTATCAAAAAAATGGTATTGCCAAAGAACTATTATATAATTGTAAAGAATATGTAATATCTCAAAATTATTGTGAAATAACCTTAGAAGTATTTAAAAATAACCTAAATGCTATTAAATTTTATAAAAGAAATAAATTTAAAATAAATGATCAAACTGAAAATAAGTTAATTATGAAATTAGATACAACAAGAAATTATAATGAAGAATCTTTAGACACTAAAGATCACAAATACTCTTACAACTTTGATTTTGATGTGATGCACAACTACATGGTTAAATCTTTTATCCCTTTTTTTAAAGGAGATAATGTTTTAGAATTAGGTAGTTATAAAGGAGATTTTACAGAAAAAATTATTCCTTTTTTTAAAAAAATAACTTGTATTGAGGGATCTGAAGATGCGGTTAAGATTGCAAATAAAAAATTTAATAATGATGTAAACATTATCTTATCGACTTTTGAGGATTTAAATATGTCAGAAAAGTTTGATAACGTTATTTTAACTCATGTTTTAGAACATATAGATAACCCTGTAAGGTTATTAAAAAAAATAAACGATAACTGGTTAACAGATGACGGTGTCTTATTTGTTGTTTGTCCAAATGCAAATGCTCCGTCCAGACAAATTGCGGTTAAAATGGGTCTTATATCAAACAATAATGCGATTACCGAATCAGAAAAAAAACACGGACACAATATAACCTATACGTTAGATACTTTAGAACGAGATATAACAGAATCAGGTTTAGAAATCTTACATAGGAGTGGAATTTTTTTTAAGGCTTTAGCCAACTTTCAATGGGACAGATTATTAAGTACTGACATTATTTCTAAAGAATATTTGGATGGTTGTTTTAAATTAGGCCAACAATATCCTGATCTATGTTCTAGTATAATGTTTGTTTGTAAAAAAGGAAAAAAATGAAAATAGGGGTAATAATTTGTACATATAAAAGAAAAGACGGTAAGACTATTGAGTATTTAACAAATACTCTAAATTCCGTATTAAACCAAACATATAAAAATTATAAAATATTTTTAATAGGGGATAGGTATGAAGACGAAATTGAGTTTAACCAATATAAAAAATTAATAAGTTTAACCGACAATTATTGTGAGAATTTAGAATTCGCGCACGAAAGGGATGTATATGGTGATAACAAACAAGCTTTATGGTCATATGCCGGAACTTTTGCCACAAATTACGCTATGGATCTTTGTGTAAAAGAAAATATAGATTACGTTTGTTTTTTAAATCACGACGATTTTTGGTATCCAAACCACTTAGAAGAGATAGCCAAATTAGTTAATAATGATAAAACAGATTTTATTATCACCAAATCAACCTATAAGAATGGATATTTACCAAGAATAACATCTAACGATAAGTATATTGATTTTTTACCCGTTCCTTGCGGGGTAATACATTCTTCAGTTTGTATGAATATTAAAACTATTCCATTAAGATATATTGATTTGTTTAAAGAAACAGGTACAGTTGGGTCTCCTGGAGATGCGGAATACTGGAGTAGGGTCTCTAAATTTATTGTTAATAATAAATTAAAAAGTAAATATATTAATGACTTAACTTGTCGACACGATGAAGAAGGTTATGAACTGAGAGGTAAATAAAACTCTATGTAGAATAATCAGTTAACATAATAAACAAATAATAATTTAAAATGACAAGAAAAAAAATAGTACCACAAAAAGAAGAAACCCCAACATCACAACCAATTTCCAAAAAAGATTTTATTAATACAATAATAAAAAAGAAACAAAAAAATAAATTTTTATCTGACCATCAAGAAGAATATTATAACCTTCTGAAAGAAAAAGAAATCACAATTTGTTCAGGACCTGCAGGAGTCGGTAAAAGTTTCATTTCAATGAAGGCGGCGGTTGATTTGTTAATTGATCCGAACAACTCTTACGAGAAAATAATTATTGTTAGACCTGCGGTTGAAGCCGAAGAAAAATTAGGATCTTTACCTGGAAACTTAGAAGAAAAATTAGACCCTTACATTTTTCCCTCGTATTACCTTTTAAATAAAATCATTGGTAAAGAGGCAAGGGAAGAATTAAAAAAAGCCGATATCATTGAGGTATTTGCTTTGGCATATATGAGAGGTATGAATATCGATAACTCAATTCTTATTTTTGAAGAAGCTCAGAACTCAACCCCTAATCAGATGAAACTATTGGTAACAAGAATTGGTTATAATAGTAAATTCTTCATATCAGGGGATCTTGAACAAACTGACCGATATAAAGACAAGACTCAATCAGGATTATATGACGCATTGAAAAGATTTAAAAATGTTAATAAAATTGGTCTTTATGATTTTAAAGACGCCAAAAATGTTAGAAACCCATTAATTACTCAAATTTTAGATAAGTATGAAGAGAATAGGGATTGAAATTAATGGTGTTCTTAGAGACACCATCGGTAAATTTACACAACTTTATGAAAAACATATGATTGATAAAAGTGAGGTTGACCAAACTAATCAGACGTATTTGATGGATCTTTCCGGCAACACTGAATTAGAATTAGCGGAAAGTCAATTTAAATATGAAATATTAAATGATGTCACATCTTTAGATTTAAGTTCTCATTTTTCATTTCCATCAAAAGATGATTTATATTCTTTTATGTATGAGGAGTATACAATGGAATTGTTTGGTCATGCCCCATCTAGTGAAATGTTATCATTTAATATATTAAATGATATTTACTATAACTTAAGAGATACTTACGACTTAATGATTGTTTCAGATGAAATCGGTAGGTCAAAACCATCATCTTTGTTCTTTTTGTCCAAGTTTGGTTGTTTAATAGAAAAAGTATTATTTTATAGTGAAATAACAAAAAATAAAATGTTTAATGAAATTGATATTTTACTTACATCAAACCCTGACTTATTATTGAATAAGTATGAGGATAAAATTTTAATAAAATATGAAACCCAATACAATAAACACATACCTTCAGAATTTACGATTAAATCATTATCTGAATTTGAGGAGGAATTAAAAAAAATAAATTACAATGTTTAAAATATTGAATGAAAACTATTATGTTGATCTTGACGTAATGGAGAACTATGTCAATTTGGCGATTGTTAGCGGAGAACCTCAAATACATTTAGTAAAATATGAGGTTATTAAATCGATGCTAGAAACTGTTCTCACGGAAAGTAACGAAGTTGACGAAGATTTAGGATTAAAAAGTAATGAAGTATCAATACCTTTTAAAATCGCGTTTAACACCCTATTAATGAAAAAAATAATAACTAAATTATAAAATATGAATGCTGAACAAATAACAAAGTTAGAAAGGTCTATTCAAAACATGAAAGACAAAAAATCTAGAATTTATTTTCTAGTACAAGACACTAAAGGAAATGCCAAGGCATCGGTTAGATATATCTACGAAATTGCGATGGAATTAAAAAAAGAAGGATTTAACCCTATTATCCTTCACGAAAAACCAGATTACTTCGGAGTATCAAGTTGGCTTAGTGAAGAGTATATGACTGAGTTACCTCATAAGGCAATTGAAGGTACTAACTTAGATGTCTCTCCTGAAGATCTTATTGTAATTCCTGAAATTTATGGTTTCGTTATGGATCAAATTACAAACTTACCTTGTGGTAAAATTGTTCTTTGTCAATCTTATGACTATATTTTTGAAACTTTACAACCTGGACAAACATGGCCTCTTTTAGGGTTTTTAAAATGTTTAACAACATCTGAAAATCAAAAAGAATATATTAAGAATGTTGTTAGAAATGTTTCTGTGGATGTAATTGAGCCTAAAATTTCTGAGACATTTAAAAAACAGGAACTTCCACCTAAGACAATTATCTCAATTCACACAAGAGACCATAGAGACACAACAAATTTAATTAAAACTTTTTACGTCAAATTCCCACAATATAGATGGTTAACATTTAGAGATTTAAGAGGTCTATCTGAAGTAGAATTTGCCGAAGCAATGAAAGATAGTTTTGTTTCTGTCTGGATTGACGAAGTTAGTGGTTGGGGAACTTTCCCATTGGAATCAATTAAAATGGGGATCCCTGTTATTGGTTTAGTACCTAACTTAGTTCCAAATTGGATGGGAGAAGATAATGGTGTTTGGATTAACAATAAAAATATGTTACCTGACGTAATTGCCGACTTTATCCAAAATTGGTTAGAAGACAATATTAACCCTGAACTTTATTTAAACATGGAAAAAACATCAGAAAATTTATCCAATGAAGAAAAATTTAAATCAGATGTTCTTGAATTCTTTAATGGAGCAATAAACACAAGATTGGAAAGTTTTGAATCCCAATTAAATAAATTAGAAACAATATAAATATGGAAAATAAAAATACAATATCGGTAGTACTACCTATTAAATCAGGTAAAGCCAGAAACTTCGAGGATTATTTTAATAAATGTATCACTTCAGTTAAAAATCAAAAAGATTTTGTGAATGAATTAGTAATTGTTTATTGTGATGAAACAGATTTAACTGATCACATTAACTCATATGATTTTGAAGGTCTTAATGTTGTAAAATTAGTTTGGGAAAAGGAACCTAATTTTGCAGACCAAGTTAACTATGGTGTGTCTTCAGCAAACTCAACTTGGGTATCTCTATTAGAGTTTGATGATGAGTACTCTAACATTTGGTTTAAAAACGCATCAAAATATATGGACATTTATAAAAATGTTGGGTTATTTTTACCTATTGTTGTTGACGTTAACGATCAAGGAGTTTTTGTTGGGTTTACTAATGAGGCCACTTTTGCCGCAAACATATCACAAGACATGGGGATTCTAACTAATGAAACACTACTCAACTATCAAAATTTTCAAATTTCGGGATTGGTTATTAAAAAAGAAGAATTTATTAATAATGGAGGGTTAAAAAATAATATTAAATTAACTTTTGGTTATGAATTCTTTTTAAGGTTGACACAAAATTCCGTTAAGGTCATGTCAATACCTAAAATTGGTTACAAACATATGAATTTAAGAGAAGGGTCTATTTTTTGGAATTACAAAAATGGTGATAACAGAATAAGTGAAGATGAAGCCAAATTTTGGATTGACTCAGCAAAAAAAGAATATTTCTATATCAAACAAAGAGAGATAAAGTATGAACCACAAGAGGTTTGATGGAATTAAATGTTGAATTAAATGAAGACACGGATGAAAAGAAAAAGAAGGGAAGAAAACCTAAGTTAAATAATTATTTTGATGAACCACAAGAGACTGCGGTTAGAATGTATCTAACCGCAACTACAATGGACGAAAAGAACAAAATATATAATGATTATTTAAAATTTCCCTTAGATAAAATGATATCGTCAATTATAAGACGATATAAATTATACAGAAAAGATATGGATTTTAATGAGATCCATACAGACACTCATTCATTTTTGATGACTAAAGTAGATAAATTTAAACCATCAAAAGAAAAAAAGGCTTACTCGTATTTTGGTACAATATGTAAAAACTACCTTATGGGTCAAATACTCAAAGACCAAAAAGAAATGAATCGTAAAGTATCTTATGAAGATATCTCTGCGGACCTACATAATGCCCCTGATATGATTTACCACATAGATAATGATGATGTATCAACTGAGGAAATAATAAATAAATTTATTATTAAATTATCTGACTCTATGAACGAAAAAAACATTAGCGATCAAGAAATTAAGTTAGGTGAGGCTTTAATGGAAATCTTTAAAAACTATAATAATATTTTTGTTGAAAATACAAATAATAATAAGTTCAATAAAAATGTTGTTTTATTTGAAATACGAGAAATGACAAATTTATCCACAAAAGAAATAAGGAATTCTTTAAAGAGATATAAAAAAATATATCAAGAAATAATTAATGAAATCCTAAAATAAAAACAAAAATATTTATTGATATGCCAAGACCTCCAAAAAAAGAAATTAATTTAACTAAAGACTCATTGTTATCTTTAATGCAAGAAATCTACAATGAAATTGTTGAGCAAAGAAATACCGCAATTAGGATTCAAAATAAAATGTTAACAATGATGAAAGAACCTGAAGATATGACTCTTATAGGTCCTGTGATTGAAAAACAACAAAAAATTATAAATGACTGTGTTGAGAAAAAACTTTCTCTATCAAAACTCCAAGCACAAATTTGGCAAAAGTCTCAAGAAAAACAAGATAACTTTACTTTATCTGATTTAGAAATGGACGACGATATTTTAAAATCTTTAATTAATAAAGACACTGACGATAAAAACTACAAACTTAATAAGTAATGCCATCACAAGATTTAAACTTTAGTTATGGTGATGTTAAAAGTAAAATAAACGCCGCGAAAACCTATAATCAGGTAAGACAAGATATTGCCCAATTATCTAAGAAAAAAGGAGATAACGAAGAAGTTAATTCTAAAAAAAATAGAAGGTCTAAATCAGAGGCGGAGAAAGAAAAAAAAAGATCTCAAAAAAAACAAAAAACACAATTAGACGAATTAGTTGATATTGCAAGTTTAACAAATAGAAAAGGGGCTAATACTATAGAATATTTAAAAAAAACATTTGTAAGAGCCTTAGCAAATTGTAAACCAAAGTTAGTTGAGATCCTTTTAAAAGAATCAATTAATACAATTGGTTGTAGTCAAGATCAGGAGTTTAATCCAAACCAACCATTATATATTCCTGTTAGGTCAATTGATTTATTATCATTACTAAAAAAAGATCCATCAGATGACAAGAATAAAATTTTATACGAAAAACAATCTATAAACGTTGGGTCTATTCCTTTCGCAATGAACAAAGAGTTGTATAATAGAATACAATCATTGGGTACCTCATTTTTTAATCAATATGGTCAATACTATAGAGGGGCTTCGGGTCAAAATCTTTTTGATATTGAGTTTGTTTTACAGGACGGTATCGGTAACCCAGGTCAATTTTATAAAGTAACATTACAGTCAAGATCTTCAGGTATAAATAAAATTTCAGAAACATTAAAGGATTATTATGCGTCTTTAGATATTTTAGATTTTAACAATGTAATTGCTATGTTGTTTGAGATGTTAACAGGATTTTTATCAATACAGTCTGGTTCAGGTAATTTAAAAATCGGAGACTTCTCAAAGTTCCAAATAATCTTACAAAGAATTTTAGGTTTATGTTTTGATTCAAACAAAGAGATAGATGTTGCTGGAACATCAAAAACTTCAGAATTAGATGAGGTTGACGAATCATTTTTTGAATTTACAAGTGTTGATCTATTTGAAATAGAGGAAAGAATAAATAATATCTATCAAGGGGTTATTGTTTTTGAGGATTGTGATAATGTAAACGTCCCTATAGACCCTGTTTTAATAAATGATGCAATTAGTGATTTAATTTTTATATCGGGACAAACTGTTGATGCTACGGTTGACAACGCAAGTTCTGCGGTTGTAAACGCATCTAATGATAGTGGTTTTGGAATTAAAATAAATTTTGATCTAAGTCTATTAAAAAATTTACCTAAATCAATTTTATTTGCATTACTATCTCCTAAAGTTTTATTACCGATAATGGTAATGTTAAAATCTCTTGGGTCCACAATTGGGGACTTGGTAAAATCTTTAATGGATTTTGTTAAGAAATTTTTTAGGATGGTAAGTCAAATAATGTCTCAAATAGGTGCAATTTTCATACAGGAACTTTTTAACATTATTAAAAAAGATATTCAAAACTTATTACAAGCAATAATTTTAGATGTAACAAAAGAGACCTCTCAAACAAGACTAAGAATTATATTAAGACTAATTGAAATAATCTTAACCGTCGCGAGATTAATAAAGGATTGGAGGGAGTGTAAGGGGGTGGTTGATGAAATCTTACAGTTATTAAAAATCGCAATAAGTGGATTTGGTGATACAGTACCAAAACCTTTGTTAGTCGCAACAAAACTATTAAGTGGATATTCGGCATCAAGAGCCTTTGTAAATTCTATTGAGGAATATCAAAAAGTAGGTTTGCCAACAGGTCCTATGCCAGACGGAAGTCCCAATTTAGGATTGGCGTCTCTTTTCTCACAGTTAAAGGCGAATAAAAAAGAAGAAGATGAAAACAGTAAAGTAGAAGGTATAACAGGATATGGTACTTGGGTTCCTGGCGGGATCGTAATGCCAATGAATTTAAGTGGTAAAAAAATATAACATGGATATTAAAGACGCAGAAAAAATAGCGGAAATAGTAAAAGATTATAAAAATAAATCTAATAAAGATTTAACCAAAGTTTTAGAATTTTTAAATGGTGAATTTGATCAGACTAAAAGTAAATTATTAATGTTGTCTAATTATTTAGACAAAATAGAAACAACATATAACACAATTTTAAAAGAACAAAATAGTAGAAATGGCGGGTAATGAAAATCAAATAATATTTCCTGGGGTTGTTTTAGACAATAAAGATCCTATGGTATTGGGTAGGTTAAGAGTTAGACCTGAAGTTAAAGATTATCAGGCGGTAATTAACTCTATTCCTAATTGGAGTGATGAAACAGATCCGTGGACTCAAAGAGACCCGTTTTTATTTATATCTTTGTTACCGTTTTATATTAGTCAAATACCAGAAAAAGACGAGTTGGTCAACATAATTTATCAAGACAAGTCTTTTGATAATTTAAATCAGTATTACATACAAGGTCCATTCTCATCACCACAAACAACAAATTTTGAACTCTTTGAGTCAGCAAAGAAATTTACGGCCGCAGGTTCTAAAATAAAACAATCACTTTCTCTTAAAAACCAAAAAGGTGAATATAGAAATATACAAAGTTTTGGGATCTTTCCTGAACCTGGAGATACTTCTTTATTAGGTAGGGGAACTGCGGATGTTATTGTTAAGAAAAATGAATTACTATTAAGAGCCGGTAAAACAAATAGTATTTTTGATGTTAATAAATTCCCAATAGAAAATGAAAAAAGAGCATTTTTACATTTAAGTAATTATAGTACAAAATCTGAAAATGGGGAAGAAAGAGAAGAACAAACAATATTTGTTGATAGTAAACCAATAAGAAAAGTTGTTGATTGGGACATCATAAATCCTGATAATACAATGGATGCATTTACAGGTACAATTTATTTATATAATGTTCCGTATAACTTAACAGGAACCCTAAACGTATCATTAGAGTCAAAAGATTTTAGTGTTGTTAGTAACGTGTCTCAAATAGTAGGGGCTCCTGAATACTATATACAATTTGTTGGTAAATCATTAAAAGAAACTTACACATTAATTAATGATTTTATTAAAGGGGTTAATGAGGGGTCAATTAATATTAGCGGATATACAATACATAACGTTTATGATCAATTTCCATTTTACTTTAGGCCTACACTAAACACTTACGATAAACTAATAAATCTTACAGGAGCAACACCAACAGAGATTGACAATGTTAGTAAAATAAGTAACAAAGTTAAATTAAATTCAAACGACACAAAAACAGGTTATAATTTAGTTTGGGACTATAATAAAACCTCAAGACCAATTAGAATTAATAAATCAACATATATTCCAATACTATATTCAACCGCACCAATAACATATTCAACAATGGGTGCCGAAAAAGTATTTATTTTGTCTCACGGAACAGAGATACCATCAAAAGGAAAAATAGATTTAAGTTCAACATTATACGGAATAAAAGAAGATAAATACACCAAAGAAATAATTCCAAAAACAGATCCTATGGTTAGGGGAGATGAATTAATGAAACTTATTAATTTGATCGTTAAATTTTTAATTTCACACGTACATCCATTCCATGGATTATCTCCGGTACCTGTCGGAAGGGACGGAACTAGAACTTCAGAAATTTTAGAACAACTATTAAACGCACCAAATACAATATTAAATCAAAATATTAGAATTAATTGATATTTATTATAAAAAAGTAAATGTCGATTAATAATTCATATTTCAGTAGGAATAATACCATAATTTCCAACAGTTTAACAAATACGGGTAGAAACCCTGTAATCGAATTGTTTTATGGGAATGATGATCTTTTAAACCCAAGGGGGTTTAGTAGATTTATATTTGATTTGGATTTAACTCTACTTAAAGAAAAATATAACGATGGGATTATAAATCCTTTGTGTGATAATAATAACATTAAACATACGTTAAGAATGACAAATACATCATTCTTTAATAAAGAATTTTTAAATGAAAAGAATTCTGAAGGTAGATTAAGAGCAACATCATTCGATTTAATTCTTTTTAGGATACCATATTTTGATTTGGATCCTGATAAACCTCAAATTTGGGACGAAGGGGTTGGTTACGACTACGCTAATATTATATCTACAGTACCTAACGATAAAAACTTTTCAGATAGACCATCAAATTGGTATCAAACAACAACTATAGATTTTTGGGGAAATCCCGGAATTTACAATAATTTAAATACATCTACAGGTACAGGAGTTAACTATTCATCGATAACAATTGTTGACATCCAACACTTTGAATTTGGTGATGAGAATATTGAGTTTGATATGACAGAAGAAATTGAAGGTATTCTTAAAGGAGATACGTTAAATCCTGTTGGTTGGGGTATTGCGTTTTTACCACAGGTTGAAAATTTAACAGGGACAACAGGATCATATTCTGTTGGATTCTTTTCAAGACACACTCAAACTTTTTACGAACCGTTTTTAGAAACAAACTATGACGATCTTATAGATGATGATAGAAATAATTTTACTCTTGGTAAAATAAATAAACTTTATCTTTACGTGTTTGAGGATGGGGATTTTCAAAACTTAGACCAACCACCGTCAGTTACAATAAGCGACTCAAGTGGATCCCCAATTCCGGGGTTAATCAATATTAGTTCTTGTCAAAAAACAAAAGGCGTTTATGAAGTTATTATACCACCTTTAATTGGTTATAAAACCCCTTGTACCTTTAACGACACATGGTCAAATGTAAAATTAAATGGTTTTTCTTTACCTGACATATATAATGATTTTACAATATATCCATTACAAAAATCTATACAGATAGGAACGTCAACAAACAATCCTTCTTTATATGGATTCGATTATTATGGAATCAAACAAGATGAAATGATCTTAAATACCGACATTAGAAAAGTTGGTGTTATTGTTAAACAAGCATATACCACTAATAAACAATTACCAAATGTTGATGTGTTTTATAGAGTTTATGTAAAAGAAGGAACAACTGAGGTACAAGTTCAAGATTGGACAAAAATAAATAAGACCCCAAATGAATACTACTTTATTTTTGACACAAGAGATAAGATACCAAATGAATATTTTATTGATTTAAAAGTAATTTCTTCTGGTGAGATAAATACTTATAAGAAACAAATTAAATTTCAGATCGTAAATAAAAAATAAAGATATTTATTAAATAAAGATATGGCAAATTATACATTAGAACAATGTTCATCATTAAATACTTTTACAGTTGATTTTGGTGCGGTTATACCCACAACAGGAGAAACTTATTCATTTAGTGATGGACTAACAGGAGAAACTATTTGTGGTACCGTATTATCTCTTAGTCTACCTTTTCCACCAACAACATATTCGGCAATGACCCTATATGATAATTGTCATGAATGTATTATTGATATACCAAGAAGCGCAAACACAGAAGAGAATATTTGTATTGAGATTTGTGGTCCATCAGGAAACACCGTGACAAGCGTTCCATCCCCTCATCCAGTTTGGACTGACAATTACGGTACAGAAGTTACTCAATTAAATGCAATCACTTTAGGTGGTCAAAACGGATTAAATAATTAAATTTATGAAAAATTTAAAAAGAATTATTAGAAAAGTTTTATCTGAGTCAGATTATACGGTTGAACCTGAATTAGGAACTTTTCCAAGAGAAAAAGAAGTTAAAAGTATTTTTGGTCAAAAGTATGGGTCATATGTCCCTGCTGATGTTTTACGTTACTTAAGAAAGAATCCCGCATTAATTTTTAAAAGACTTTATGAAATATATGGAGAAAAATCTTTTGAGTATTTAAATAACGCAAAGGGAGATAATAGTATTACAGAATCTAAAGAAGATATGTCATCAAGATATATGTTCTTTTCTAATTTAGAACAAATGAAAAGACAATCTGAAATATTATTAGATATGGATCAAGATATGGTTGAATCTATTTTAGAGAACGGTCACGATTGGGCTCAAGATCATATTTCTGAAGCAAAAAACAATATGGATCAAGTTTTTGATTTTTTAATGAATGAGACGGAAAGAGACGGTATGGAAATGTCTATGAATGATAAAGATATGGTTATGGCGGAAGGTAGAAAAAAAACAGGAACGCCTCTTTGTGCAAGAGGTAAGGCATCAGCAAAGGCAAAATATGACGTGTACCCAAGTGCATATTCAAATGGACATGCTGTTCAAGTATGTAAAGGTAAAATAAAAGGTCTTGATGGTAAAAGACATTGTTCAGGAGCTTACTGTTAAAAAATTTTTTAAAAATATTTTTTATTCAAATAATTTATGTATATTTGTAGATACAAACATTATATAGATATGAAAACCAGAATAAAAAGATTCTTCAATAGATTAAAAATTAAATTTTACATTTGGTCAAAAAAATCTTCAAGTATTATACCAACTTATCAAGATGAAACCCTATCATATGAAAAGACTTGTTTTAAAATATGTCTTAAAATAATACAACATAGCGATACAGAATTTATGATAGCCCCAATGTCTGATAAACGTTATCTTAAAAATGACGATATGAAAATTTTTGTAACAATGACAGATCGTAGAGTTGAAATCACTAATCACGTTTATAATTATAATGTTAAATTACATGAAAGGGATTGGGAAAGATTAACATATATTTTTGATCTTGAGGCAGATAAGAGAAGACTTAAGTATGAAATTGACGTTAATTCACAGATTACTAACTCTCTACATAATATCTTAGAACGAGTTTCTAATTTCGATTAAAATTTTATCAATCAAAGAATCTACGGATTCTTTTTTTGTTTTATACGATGTCATTATTGGTTTTTGTCCTTTTCCTGTTTGTGTGTCTTTTTTTTCTGCGGTTCTTTTTTGTTGACATGCAGATCTTTTTTGTGAATCACTCATTTTACCAGCAACTCCAGCCGCTCTACATTTAGGGTAAGATCCTTTATTTGTGTCAGGTCTACCACAAGGTGGGTGTTTACCATCAACCTTACGACAAATATCAACCCACGGTCCTTTTGGTTGTTTTGATCCTTTTGGTTTTTTCTTTTTACCAAACCAAACGGCAAGATCTTCAGAAATTGTGTGGGCATCATATACTTCATATTCATAAGAATTATCTTTATTTTTGTCCCACATACCAACAACACGTTTAATATTATTTTTAAGTGTTTTTTGTTTACTAAGGTGGTTCACATCATGATCTAATTCATATGTAAACGGAGATAAATGGTGAGTTTTCCACTTCCTTAACCCAATTTCAATTGGATCACTATACTCACCAGCAGTGATTGTGGTATCTGACTCCTTTATTGGAACAATTTTTTTACCTCTACCCGGCGTTTGATTTATACTATTACCATCATCATCACTAAATGTTGATAGTGGATGTTTTTTAATGTAGTTTGTAACTTTTTTGGATTTCCCCTCAATTTTTTTTATTTGTTTTGGAGTTTCGTCCATTTTCCCGTCGTAACTATCATACTGTAATAAAGGACTATCATAATGACCAACCTCATCTGTAAAAGGCGCTAATATATTTTTTTTAAAGACTCTAAATCCTGGTTGTAATGGTGCAACATACGAACCACGACTACCACTCTCTGACGACGCTTCTTTAATAATTTTATTTACAATGTCTTTTATATTCATTATTATATAAATATCACATTTAATAATTATGGAACAAGAAAATAAAAACTTTGGGGTACTTTTTGATAATATAACTCTTTTGTCTGAAGAACATTTAGAAGTAATGTTATCTACAATGGATAAAGAATATGCATTATACTACTTGATTGAGTCAGTAAAATCATCATATAATAGAGGATCTTTCTCTATTGGAGAAACAGAAGTACTATCTAAAGCAATCAGAATACTATCTAAAAACAATTCCCCCAAAGAATAATTTTTATCTAATTATTCTTTTAGTTGTACCATCTTCATACACCTCAAAAATAAACCCGTTTGTTTCTGAACTTACTTCTTGACCAAAAAGGTTAATGTATTTAACTACCTTTTTATTTGTGTGTGTATTATTAATTGATATTGGACCGTACACTTTAAAATTACCATCAAAATCAAACTGATTTAATTTATAATAAACAGACCCATTAAATCTAAAATTATCCACATATAAGTAATTAACTACTTGAGTACTATTTCCCGTTGCTTTTGTGGTTCCAACATAATCCCATTGTTCTCCATCTATACTCCTTTCAAGTAAAAAGTAATCTGAGTTATATTCCGATGCGGTTGACCACTTTAAATTGTTGTAAGATGGATAACCATAACCTTCAAAATATAATAACTCTACAGGTAATCCAATAGGTGAATTTGCAAGGATACCAAAAGTTCCTGTGGTTCCTCCACCATATTCCCAAACTCTAATATATATTGTTTGTCCGGCACCTAATCCTGTTAAATATAAGTAAGGCATTAAACCATTAACGCTATTATCATCATCACAAGCAACTTGAGTTAAAGAACCAATAGAACCTGTATATATTGACATACCACCATCAGTAATAACTCCCTGTATCAAATCTATCTCCACAATACCATTTGATGGGACAACAACACTAAACCAAACGTCTTCACCCGTATAACTAGCACAACTTGGTGTTGCTTCTGATGTTGATGTTGCATTTACGTTTGTGTATGTTGAATATGTTCCAGTATTAAGGGTTATTGATATTGCACCTGACGGATTATCGTTAACTGGTGGTGTTGGTGGTGCGACACAGGTTCTTGTCATTGTAAAGGTTCCTGTATTAGTTGACAAACCTGTGGTACTATAATAAGCTATATACACATAATACTGAGTACCGTTTACTGTTGTGAACGTATAAGTTTCAGTACCACCTGAAAAACCAACATCTTGGTCAGTCACTAACGTATATGTTGCACCACATATGGTTCCACTCATAATAACCATTTCGTGGTCAAATCCTGTTCCTGCAACTGAAGTAATAGTTGTATTTTGACCATCACCAACAAAACTATACCATACACCGTAAGGTGATGAATATCCTAAAGGTGCGGTTTCTGAAACAGAACCAACAGTTGTTCCCGCAAGTCCTGATGTCCCACAAGGAAGTGATGTTGCATTTGAACAGTTATCATTTGAGGGTGCTGGTACTGGTGATGTTGAACTTGCAGATGCGTTCCAAGAACTATATAATCCTCCACAATTACTTCTAACATATAATATATATGTGGTATTTTGAGTTAGTGATGAGGTGGAAGAAGATGTAACACCAGCACCAACACTACCACTAGCAACTAATCCCGTTGCTCCACTTCCCCCTAAACCTGAAGTTCTAATTTCCCATTCATATCCATTTGTTGGTAATGATGGTGATGCCGCCCAAGATAAGTTGGCGGATGTTGGTGATGTGTAAGTCACCAATAATGATGAGGGGGCAGTACAAGATGGTGGAGTCCACGTATATGTTAATCCTGAAGTTGGTTTAACTGTATTTGATAGTGTAACTGTTGAACTGTTTGATGTGCCTGCGGTTGTTGATGCCCAATTTGTTGTGGTTGTTCTGTTATTAAAATCAGTGTTTGAGGTTCCTCTTAAACCTACCTGAAATGTTGTTGCGGTAGTACTTGTTGGTCCTTGTATATTATAGACCACGTTGATTGTATTTGTGGTCTCATTTAATCTTATCTGAAAGTTATATAATTCACCAAAACCACCTGTTGTGGTATATCTTTGCCATCCTGTCCATTGAACGACTAATGTCCTATTTGGTGAGGTCCCTATTGTTTGAAATCTAATACCAAATGTTGACCTACTAAATCTAAAATGAAATCCGGTACCTCCACTTGTTGCATTTGCAGAAATTGTTACAGTGGTTGCGGTTTTAGATAATACCGTAGCTCCTGCGGGAATACCTGTACCACTTACCTTATCCCCAACCGATATTAGTGATATGTCACCACCCGTAATTGTAATTACCGCACTACCAGAAGTTCTATTTGCTAATAACGACCCACGTCCTATTAAATCAGCTCCCATTGCTGATATAACATTATTTGACGTTCCTGTTGATAGTGGTAAATAACTACTAGTTGGTAATGATCCTAATGTTATAAATCCATTAGTGTTAACCGCAAATTGAGTATACGTTGTTCCATTATATATAAAATTAAAACCAATTGATTCTAACGCTGCCGAATTATTATCATCTAAAAAATTTGTATTTGACCAACTTGTAAAGTTATCATAGTTGACCCCACCAACTATTGGTGTATAGGTTCCAGTCGATGTTCCAAATGTGTAAGAACTTACTTGTGATCTAACAAAAAAACTTGTTAGTATAACAAAAAAAATAAGTAGAGAATTTTTCATAAGATATCATTTACTAATAAATACTTATGAAATTATTTAGTGTTAGATATTAATTTGATCGGTCGAGCATAATGGTGTTATAAATTAGCTCATAACAAAAAAGGAGATAATTTCTTATCTCCTTTTCTCTTATTCAGTTTAATTGATTATCTCAATTCTCTTAAGTCAAATGTTCTAACTCCATCAACTGTGACTCTTGCGTAGAAACGGTTGTTAACCATTTTCTTAGCGTATCTTGTCATAATACCTTTGATAGGTGTAAAGTTGAATGGATTGTACATTGTAGGTGTTAATTGTAGAGGTACGTACGGTGCGTAGATGTAACCTGTGTCTAACAATGATGTTCCTTTGTGTCCGATCAAAATTGTGTTTGGTGGGAAGTAAGGATCACGGTAAACTTGGTAACGTCCTGACAAAGTACCAACTCTCTCAATACCCATGTTATACTGATCTTGCTCAGGAGATGCGTTAGATACGTGGAAGTATTCTAAGTCATCAAAGATTGCAGAAACCTCAGAAGAAACAACGATCCAGTTAGCTCCACCTCTTAAAGTAGATTTGTGGATTTGTGCCGACAACTGATTGATCGCAGTGATCAAAGTTTGGTTCCAATCTTTTTGAGTATAAGATGTAGTTAATTGTAGTCTTCTCCATCCGTTGTAATCCCAACGTAGGTTCCAAGCCGCTCCTTTACGTAAGTCACGTAAAATTTCACGGTCGATCTCAGCTGCAACTTGTTCTGACAACAATGCCGTCAATTCAGCTTCAGCATCGATGTTATGGAATGCTGCAACGTCTTGTGCTAATTCAGGAGACCATTGTGCTCTTAGTTTTCTTTCTGTAACAGATACAGTAACTGACTCAAGGTCAAAAGAAACTTCACCAATTTGATCTTCGAATTCTAAACTTTTATATCTTCTATAAACAGCTTGGAATGGAGATGATCCTAAAGTGGCTGTATTATTCGTTAATTCACCAATTGTTGTTCCTGTGTAACCATCTAATGTAGTTGCTCCACAATCAGCACATGCTGGACAAGAAAGATCAACTTCTAAATAGATACAACCATCTTGGCTACAAATGTCATTGAAAGAACCACCGTTACCGTTAGTTGGGTAAGTAGTTTGGAATGATGATGATGTAGGTTGTACAATACCTTTACCATAAATTTGAGTAACAACTCTAAATAATAATGGTGCGGATAAATTTGTATTTCCAAGTTCATCTAAATTAGGACAACCTGTAGATCCTGTTAACACACTTAAGTCTGCAACGATTTTAAGATCTGATAAGAAAGTTTCAGTATCGATTTCGTTACCATCAGGTCCTATTAATTTACCAACACCTGCGTTATTAAATCCACAAAGTTTAACAATCATTTTTCTTGTAACTTCACCGTCAAATTGGTTAGTCGCTGCAACTAAGTTTGAACCTGACCATACTTGTGCAATAGCCGGTTGAGTTACCGCAGTCCACTGACCTTTTGAGTAATCGAACAATCCTGGAGGATCTAATCCTGCCTCATTACCTTCATAAAATAAATCATAAAGATTTTTAGTGTATGGTGTTCCTGGTCCACCTGGATATCCTTGGTTAGGATCATTATTACCATCAGCAATTGCTTGTGGAGATCCGATTGGAGAATAGTGAGTTCCACCTGGATTGGCAATTGCAGGGTCTGAATTATACCCTTGTATACGAGGTACAAAGAAGAACAATTTACCGATTGGTAAGTTCATTGCTTGTACTGATACGATATCATTCGCTAACAATTTAGAGAAAACTCTTCTTACGATAGGGAAAACAACAGTTTCGAACGCTCCGTTAGAAGTTTCAGAAGTTGATTCGTTAATCAAGAAAGAAGCTTGGTTTTCATATAACTGTGCTACGTTTTCTTTTAGGTGACCTTTAAGGCCTTCAAGGAATCCTAATCTATCCCATTTGTTAATTGTGTCTTCTTTGATAACTTTAAGGTGTTTTAACCCAATATTACCAACAAGACCTGATTCTAATAATGCTCCCATTTTTATTTGTTTTTTTTGCTTTATTTTTTATTTATGTATATTATAAATATACGTTTGTTTTAAAAAGTTTATTTTATTTTATTTTACCCATTAAGTCTTTCATTCTTAAGAATTGTGGATTTTCGTATGTTTTTGATTCAATTAAATTAACCGAAGATCCCGTAGACGGAGATTTTGTTACGGTTCTATTAAATGATTCGTTAATACTATTATCAGATAAATTATTGTTAGATAATTCACCTTTAAGAATTTGATAAAGATTTTTGGATTCTTTTAAAGATTCAACATTATCGAATCTTCTCAAAATATTTATTTTTTCTGGTTTAGTTGTTGAATGTTCTGTGAACAATCTTGTTGCGTATGCCAAGTTAGAATTGAATACCGCCACCTCATTTAATTTTGTTCTAAACAAATCAAGGGCTTTTCTGTATTCGTCATTCTTTTCTCTTAGTACTTCAACTTCTTCTTTCAATTGACTTGGTGATGCCATTAAGTTTCTTTTTACCTTTCTGTTGTTTGCCAATGTTCTTGAAGCCTCTTTAGTTTCAATTTTTTTACCTTTAGTAATTTTGTTCACAATTTTCATCACAATTTCTGAATTTGGGTCTTCGTTATCGTAATCAAAATTAGCTTTACCTGATTTTCCATAACGTTTAGAACCTTCTTTCATTTTTGTATCAAACCCACCTTCTTGGTTTGGTTTTTTACTATATTTAAATTTTGACGCATTTCCTGTTTTTTGTTTAGATTCCATCATCGACATTTGACTTCTTGTTTTTAGGTTATCCCAATTTAATGAATCTTCCTCAACAAACATTTCATCAAGGTCTTCATAAGTCATATCTTCATCCATATACATTTCACCAAGATCTTCATAAGACATATCTTCATCCATGTACATTTCATCAAGGTCTTCACCTAAACCAACGTCTCCTTCCATTTCCTCACCGATTTCTAACTCATAAATAGTTTCTTCTGGTTCTCTACCAAAACGTCCGCCTTTCATAGATCCAAAACGATCTTCATCATCAAAACGTCCGCCTTTCATAGATCCAAAACGATCTTCATCATCAAAGGTAGAACCCATCATAGATCCAAACTCATCTTCCACTTCTTCGTCACCGAAATAACGACCTCTCATAGTTCCCAACTCTTCATCATTTTCTTCATCATCAAAACTAGAACTCATCATAGAACCAAAACGATCTTCATCTTTAAAACGAGAACCCATCATAGAACCAAACTCATCCTCATCAGATTCATTTAATTTTATAATATATTCAGTGTCATTTTCAGTGTCTTTAAGATCATAATAGTCACCAATTTTTTCGATAGAAACTTTATCATTTTTACCCATCTTAGAGAATACAACCGCAACATCTTCGTCGCTAGCGCCTCTCATGTCGATAGTTTCTTCTTCGTCATCCATGTCAAGATCCATATTAACGTCCATGTCTTCATCTTCGTCGTCCATGTCTTCATCTTCTACGTCCATGTCATCGTCTTCTAGATCCATGTCATCGTCTTCTACGTCAAAAGTTTCCTCATCGTCAACATTAACGTCTTCTTCGTCATCAGGCGATACAATATCAACCTCTTCTTCGTCATCAGTGTCAACCTCATCTTGTTCTTTCAGAGATTCTTTTACTAGTGATTTGATTTCTTGTCTCATTGTCGAAGCAAGTATTCCTTTTGCGTTTTCTTTAAGAGCGTCTTCTAAATTTTTCATTTGGATAACTGCCTCTTCTACTACTGTTTTTCTACTCATTTATAGTTTGTTTTATCAAATAAATATTATGAGTTTGTAAAAAATTCAGTTTTTATTAATATAAATAAAAAAAGGAGGTATTATTAGTACCTCCTTTTCAAAATTTTAAGTTTTTTATTTATTCAATAACCTCATCAATCTTACTTTCTGTAATTGAAGTAATTCTCCAATCCATTGTATAGTGTTCGTAAACTTTGGTTACTTTTGCCTCAACATCCGTTGGGGTATACCCTAAAACTAATTTTTCTTCTTTTACTTTTTTTACTTTTCCTGATTCACTATCTAATAAATCAGAAGCAATTTTTGCTACAAAATATTTTTCTCCTTGTTCCATAATTTTTTTTATTTACCCAAATAATCGGTTAATCTTTTCATTAAGTCAAGAGATTTATTTCCGGATTCACCAACATTTCTTTCTACTGACATTTTTTTATTTTCTTCTAAATTCTCATCAAATTTTGATCTGTCATTTTTATCTAAGAATAAATAAGCACCAGGAGTTGATGGTGAAGACACTAAATCAAAACATATAAGTTCAAAATCATCCTGTACTTCGTTTTGTTCTCCAACCTTTTTTAATGATCCTACACCACGAGAGGATATACCTAAAGTAACTCCTTGTCTTAGGTAATTTGCCGCTAAGTCACCTTTTGTTGAACATATACCACTTTCATGAAATCCTGGACTTGTAAGTAATCTCAATTTACCTAAAAGAACCGGACCATCCCACCAAACTTCGGTGATAATGTGTGAAACTCTATCTAAATCAATTAATGATGATTCAGGGTGATTTAATTCAGAAAGAGAGGTTCCCTTATCGATCATTTTTTTATAATTCTCAGATTCTCTTTTTAGAATTTTTTCAGGGTAAATTCTACCGTTTCTATTTGGGGTATCGTATTTTTGTAATACCGCATAAAATTCAAATGGTTTTGAATGGTCTAAATTATTATTATTAGACTCAAGTATATATTGATTGTTTACAGTTCTTGGATTAATGTATCCCGCATCATATTCTATAAGAATGCCCTTTCCAATTTCATTAGGTCCTAATATTTTCATTTTAAAGTTTTTTAATAAATATTAAACTTTTTCGGTTTTTACTTTTATTACCTTAGAATTTCCATTTTTAGTTAAATAACATTTAAAATATTCGTTCTTATTTAAGACATCATCGTATATGTTTTTTACTAATAATTTTAATGATTTTTTTAATGCTAGTGATTTAAAGTCAATTTCTTTAATTAGATATAAGTTAACCTCCAAATTCATGAATGATTTTTTCTTTAATTGTAATCCACTTGTTCTAAGATCCAAATCAACAATAAATTTTTCATCAAATATATTTTTATCCATGTTTTGATATAAGGAGTGTTTAATTGCCCTATTCATATTTAAGACAACCCTTGTCCAATTTTCAGAGTCTTTTTTAGGTTCTACCCAAGTTTGTAAATTTAAATAGAGTGATTTAAATTCTTTCGAATCAACAGTTCCGTAAGTTATTTTTGACGTTCTGAACCCGTTGATTTTTGAGGTTTTTCCTTTTTTCATATTTTTTTTTCATAGTAAAATTGTTTATTTTGAATAAGTTTACTTAAATTTGTTATATATATCAAGGTAAACAAAATCAATATAAATTTATGTTAATAGTAAAGGTGAAAAAAGGAGATATCGAACGATCTCTAAAAGAATTAAAAAGTAAAGTTATCAAAACAAGACAAAATAGTATCTTAAATGATTTAAAAGAATATAAAAAAAAATCTGTCATTAATAGACAGATTTTAAATAATTCAAAATATAAACAAAAGAATTTTAATTAAAGACTTTCATTTAGATTTTTTAATTTTATATAGGAGATTTTATCAAAAGATTCATTTTTAACCTTTTCAATAGTTTCCTTAATTGCCCCAACAGTATCAGGGTCTGAGTCAGAAGATAATATATTCTCAAGTCTTTTTATTGTGTTTTCTTTAATGAAGTCAAATTTAATTTCTAACTTATCGTTATCTTCTTTTAATAAACTAAGTATTTCTTTTTTTTCTGACTCACTAACATTAGATAAATAATTTGTAATTGTATCATTAGCAACTTTAACCATACTTTCTAAAGGAAGTGAAACAACCTCGTTATTAGAAAATGGTTTGGATGACTTAAGACCTTCAACAACAAGTTTTCTACTTTGTATTTTACTTTCCAACATAACAACATTACTTGAAAATAGGTTGTCTATTTTTTCGTATTCGTTTTTTGTGTTAACGTTATTTAACCATAAACTAATTTCTTGGATGTCCTTTTTATTAATTTTGTTTAATGCGTTCTCATATATTGTTATTGACCCATTAATAAAATCATTCGCCACTGATTCGGACAAACCTTTATTAGATGAAAGTTCATCATATAAATAATAAATTTTACTTATATTTTTGTTCTTTTTAACCAATTCATTAAAGATAAAAATATTATCTTTTAACGTGTTTTTATTGTATGACTCAATTAAACACTTTTCTATTTTAGATTTTAAAACACCAAATTTCATATTTTTTTTTATTATAAATATTAACTGTTTAGTAATTTATCAAGTTCTTGTTCTATATCCCCTAAAGAATTTGACGCCTTTGATAAATCAATATATTCATCCCCAAATATATCATCACTTTCTAAAAGTAAGTTTAAATTATTTTTCTTAATACTTTCAGGGATTGGTGGTCCTCCTGCCGACTCTGCTCCTCCAGGTGGTGGAGGTGGTCCTCCTCCCATTGGTGGAGGTGTTGACCCTCCTGCTGCTGGATCGGCACCCGCAGTTTGGGTACTTCCTGTTTGAGTTTTATAAAGTTTATCTACAGTATCAAAGAATCCTGTGTGAGTAATTATTGTTGGTGTATTTGCCAATTCGGCTGACACCGCCCTTTCTAATCTTATTTGTTGTAATTCTAATTTAATTTCTTCATCAGAAAAACCAAAAATATGTTTTTTAGCCCAAGTTGCGGATGTAGGTTGTAGTGAATTTGGAATTTCTGTAACCATATCCTTATACAATAAAACCTTTTCTTTCCATACCTCAACCATTAATAGATCGGCCTGTTTAGATGGGTTAGTTAAACCTAAAGTAAAGTTATTTAATTCATCCTCAAACCCAAGTAAAAATAAATGTATAATCGCAATTTTATTTAATTCCGAAATTATACTTTTTTGTATTTTATGAATAGTTCTTGCAAATCTAATATCTAATAAAGATAAATTTTTACCATCACCCACCGCTTCCTCAAAACCTATATACGCTTTTGGTATTCTTAATGCGGTTAATAATTTCTTTTGGATATATTCAATATCAGCAATCTCAGAAAGATTTGCGGCTCCCGCCAATGTCTCAATAGGCATTGTCTGTGTTGCGTCCCTAACAGGAATAAAGTAATCTTGATCTACCGCCATTTGGTTGAAACGTAAATCAACATTACCTGTTTTAGAATCAACAATTTGATCTCGTTTAAATTTATTCGCAACTCTTTGTACGTAAGCCTCAACATCTTTATCGTCCATATTACCAACAAAGACTTTAAATACTCTTCTTTCGGGAGCTCTTGATGTTCTATAAATTAACATAGCATCTTCCGCTAATACAAGTTGTTTCCATATTCTACGAGCCTTTTCTAACATTGATGTACCATATGGTAATTTTCTATCATCACCTAGCAATCTAAAATGGGCCATTTCCCAAGTGTTAAACTCCATATCCTTATTTTTCCAAGTAAACCTTAAGTTTTTCTCGTTTTTTATTGATGGAGTGGTGTTCATAGTTCTGGCTTCCATGCCTCTTTCTAATCTTTCAATTTCAATATTAGGTAATTGCATACAACTTACAATACCTTTTTCAGGATCAAGTTTTAAGTAAACAAAGTTATCACCATACTTACACATGTTTCTTACCCACATTTGTAAGTTTGTATTAATATCTAAATTATTATTAAATAAATCTACTAAGATACTTTTAATTCTTTGTGATTCAGAATAAACTTGTAATATAAACCCATCATGGTTTGATGTTGTTGACTCCTCAGCATATATATCCAAGGCCGTTGAGATTTCTGGAGTATATTCCATAGATTCGTAATCGTAGAATGCAGAAATTCTGTTTGGTTCATAATATACCGCTTGACTGTATAAGTTATTTTCAATCTTTTTCCAATTATCACTTAAAAATAAAGTTTGTTGTATTTCTAATTTCTCTTTTTCAAATTTAGACTTATCGGTAGTCTTTAATATTTCTTTTTTATCAAACCTATAGGTAGGATCATCCATCCCTAATAATGAATTAGGTCCGAACGTTTTGGATAATCTTTGCCAAATCGTTAAATTTTTTTCGTTTTGTTCCATAATTAAAATTTAACTTATAATTTTTTTTTATAAAGTTTATTGTCTTATATTATAAATATATTCCATTATTTTGTTGTGGTGGTTGTTGTTGTGGTTATTTCTTCAATCATATTATACTGACTTTTCTTGTTAAAAGTTGGTTTAATAACTTTAACACTATAGATACCTTGACCTGTTATAATTAAGTCTGAACCCGCAAATATTTTACCACTTTTTTTTCTCTGAACACTACCCATAATTATAAATATTACCTACCACCAAATAACCACCCGTATTTAATGTAATCATCTTTTGTAGCGGCATTAATTTCCCTACCAAAATTATCTCTTTTAACATTCATGTTAGGTAACAATGGATTAAAGTGAGCCTCTTTTGCAACAGAATCATTTGACGCTACGGTCCAAGACTCCAACATAACCTTAGCTTGTTGGGCAACCTTTTCTAATTTTGTAAAGGAAGACTCCCCAACATAAATCGCCATTGATATCCCCATGATAAGGTCATCATGTTGTCCTCTTTGGTGATCTGGTCTACCATTTACATATATAAAAGTGTTCATTTCATTATATAATCTAACACTTTTTATTTTAAATTTGTGTCTAACCGCCTCCTCAAATGCCGCAATTATTTGTACTCTTTTGTTATTAAAGTTAATTCCGGGGATTTTATCCACCGCCTTACTTGCATTAGCCCATATACTTGTGGTATCAATACCCTCAACGTATAAACTTTTGTACCCTAATTCTTGTAATTTTCTAACTGTTGTTATTCCCATACCTCCGGTGATATCGACAACAATAAACGCATTATACATAATCCCCCATTTATATGCGATCTCAGCAAGAGAATCAGGTGGAATTTTACCAACGTATTCAAAAACTTGTTCTCTCGCATCAAAATCAATAATTTGTATTGAACTAAAATCCTCACTATCCCCTCTTGATACGTCAACCCCCATTATGTATTTATTGCCCAATATTGGTTCTTTCCACATCCATAATGAGTTACCCATTAATTTACCTTCAGGTTCTAAAAGGGTGTTATTTTTTATTTCCTCTAATTGTTTATTATCAAATACATTATCCCCTGAACCTAAGAACTCACAATTTAACTCTTGATTGATCTTCCTCTTATCGTACTTTAATTTTTTAACCATTTTTTCGTACCAATTTGAACACGGTTTGTATCCCTCTTTAAAGTATTTAGATATTTCCGTATGATCCCTAACATACGGGTCAATATGTGCAAAGGAGACATGTTTAGACTCATCCTGTTCATCTTTATTTAAAAGATAATGTACAAGATCATCTGTAGGAACTAAAAACAAATCTTTGGCGTATCTTGGATCTCTCCACCAAAACATTTCAGAAATTTTAAAGTTATTAAAACCTTTTAATGTTTGATCATATATTTCGTAATATATTGGGTCATAACCATTTGGTGTTGATACTACAATTACTTTACCTCCAGTAGATAACGAGGCCATACAAGCCGGCCAAAAATCACTATCGGCCTCGATAAATGCCGCCTCATCAAACACAAGAATGGTTGGGGTAAATCCACGTAACGCATCTTTTGATGTTGCTACCGCCTTTACTTCACTACCATTATTTAATTTATAATGTTTTTGTGAGTTTTTATCTATGGAAAATCCAGCACCAACCCACGAAGGCCATTGATCAACAAACGCTCTTATTTTATTAGCCATTTCCATTGAGGTATCAAGTTTGTTGGCAATTATTAGAATTTTTTCAGGTTGGGTCTTTTTTGCAAAAACTAACCTTTTTGATACCCAAGCCGCAGTAACGGTAGAAACTCCTGCCTGTCTATATTTTAATGCAATGTTCTCTTCGTAGTCCTCGTAATCTTTCAATAAAGAAACTTGATCAGGAAATAGTTGTAATGGTACGTATTTAGATACTGTATTATCGTATGTTTGTAGATATGTTTTTAAAGCGTATTCCGTATCTTTCATACACCTAACATATTCTAACATCACTTGTTCTTTTGTTAAACTCATAAAGTTTTTTTATTATAAATACTTTAAATAGTTTATTTAATAAAAAACCCACCTTTTGGGTGGGTTTACTATTTTTAATTTTTAGTAGGATAAATCATCATCATTATCATAATTATATTCATCATCCTCATCATCTTCACCTTTAAATCTCTGATATTCCTTTTTAGCCTTTTCAAAAATGTCCTTAAATTCTTTAACCGCTTTTGCGTTATCTTCTTTTCTATTTGAAACAACATTTGCAATTATTTGTTTTAGGAATCTTTCCGCCGGTACCTCATAAAGGTTCTTTTCAAAGAACGGCATATAAATACGACCATCAGGATCTAAAACTAATTCTTCAGGTAACATTGTTCTAATTTTTCTTGCTAATTCAGCACCAATTCTGAAGTTCATTGGTTCATGTTCCATTGTGTCAGTTTGACTAATAACTTGTTGTGCCATTTCAGGATTCATTCCTTTCCACTGTTGTCTTGCGGTAACCATACCAAATGCTTTATCAACTTCATGTAATAGAATTGGGAAGATTAATCCATTTGCAAACCAAGTATCTTTATCCATTTCTTCACCACTTTGGTCGTCATCCTCATCTTCATCGCTTTGTTCTGGTTTGGCTTTACCTGCCGATCCTGCCGCATTACCCCCCAACATTTCAATTAGTTGTTGGTTGGTAAAATACATTAAATCATTTGCTCCCATAATTTTATTATACAATTCATATAAAGATGGGTCTATAGCGTCTAATCTATCTTTATATTCCTGATAAGCGTATTGACCTCTTTTTGCCTTACCCATCACATATGCATTTATAACGTGTCGTTTTTCAATCTCCAATTGTTTTTCTTCTTCTGGAGTTAATTCATCAATGTCAAATGAAAAGTTTGCAGGTATTGGTAGTTTTTCATTTTTTTTAGGTTTCATCTGAAATATAGTTGGGTCTATAGATTGTTCCCCAAGGAAAGTTAAAAGATTCATCAATTCAAATTCATAAATGGTCCCACCATCCTTAGATTTTCTTTTTTTTACAAGACCTTCCCTTAACGCATTTTCCATTGTAATATTATTAGGCATCCAACCATTTTCTTTGGCCTTAATTTCAACTGCAAGATCTCTAAGTTTTTCTCTATGTCTTGGCTCTTTGGTCATTGCTTGTCTAACCGCCATCATTTGTTCCATTTGAATCGCGGCCATTACCGAAGGATCTGTTATATTTCTTTCAGTGGTATAATATCTTTTTACGTAATCAACAATCTCTTTGAATCTGTCTCCTGATAACCTCTCAACATCAGATACTCCTCCTTGAAACCCTCTATTTTTTGCATAGATACTTTCGGGATCCTCAATCTTTTGTTGTACTCTAGGGTCCATTCTTTCTGGATAATCCCCATAATCAACAGGAGCCTCGTTTATGATTTTCCTCACTAAACTCTCAATATATTTATGTCCCATTAGTTAAAATTTAATATGTTCATTATTGCATCAATGAAACCACTTTGTTGTTTTTCCATTTTTGCTTTTGGATTTTCCTTAACATCAGGATTAGGATCTTTAAAAGGATTATCCCTTCTTCTTTCTTTTTCCTTAGTTCTTTCTTTTTCCTTAGTTCTTTCTTTTTCTTTTGTATTTGCTTTAGGTTTTTCTTCTACGTCAGGATTAGGGTCTTTAAAAGGGTTACCCTTTCTTCTTTCTTTTTCCTTAGTTCTTTCTTTTTCCTTAGTTCTTTCTTTTTCTTTTGTGTCTTCCCCTAAAGAAGAGATTCTACCAATAGGCCTTTTCATACTTTTCATTTCAATTCCAGATTCGTTTGAAAACATAGACATTTTTTTTGGGGTTTTCAAAAACATAGAATTAAATTTTTCTGTTTTTTCAGATATTGTATTAATCATTTGACCTTTTGTAAACGTTGGGTTCACATATTCATCCAACATGTTAACAATTCTATCTTCTAAAAATCTTTCTAAATTTTCATTAGTTTTTTTAGTTGTTTTTTTAACCGTTTTTTCGGGATGTTTTTTTTCTGGCATTTTTTTATAATCTTTTTTAGATGTACTATCAGAAAATTCTTTAGCCATGTTACACCATTTTTCTTTTGTTTTTCCTGTACTATTTTTACATTTTGACCAAAATAATCCTTGTTGGGATTTTGATTCAAATTTCTCATCTAACTCAACTGAAGCGTTTGGGTCTGCTTTTGTTACCATAGCCTGAACTGCTTCCATATCTTTTGGGTTTTTTGTTGGTTGATATACAGTCTTTGTTACCGCTTCTTTATTCTCTTCTTTTTTTGTAAATTTTTCGGATAATACCTTAATTTGTAAGTCATTTAAATTACTAATAGTGTTAAATGACAATCCGTGTTCTAACAAAGTTAAAATATGATTTTTAGGATTCATATACTGCTTTTTTATCAAATTCAAGAACGATATCTCGTTCATATAGTTTATCTTTTACGTCTTGTTCAGTTTCCCCAAACTTAAATACTAATCTTTTTGTGATTGAGAAATCAATTTCATTTGTTTCTTTTTCCCAACCTATGGACAGTACCCCATCCATTGAATCCATCATTGAAAATACGTCTGAGTTTTGAACCAATTCTAATAAGATTTCCCCATTAATTAATGATCCAACCTTTTTTATATATTCAAAGTCAGGTGGTGATGGGTAACCATTAGATGGTTTTGATTCCCAATTCTCACCCCAAACATCTAAAGTTTCTGAAAAAATAAATTCATAAATGTTGTCTCCCTTATAATTGGGTCCCATACCATTTATGTAAATTAAATAATTCATAGTACTCTTCTTCCGTCTGTTGATATTTTGTGTTCATTAATACCGACTTTAAATAGTAAATTACTTTTATTTGTTGATCCTATTAAAACCGCGTTTGGATTTTTTTCTAAGAATTTTAATGCCGATCTTTCTTGTTGAATTGATTTTGAAAGTCTTTTGATCTCCATTTCGTTTACAACCATATTTTCTTTTAAAAGTCCCTTATTAATAATTTTTTTTCTATTATTAACCTTTTTTTCATCTTCATTAATTGAAAAATATCTTCCAATGATTTTATCAACTTTAGATTCTGAGAACATATTATCTGTTCTTGTCCCTAAAGGACCTACTGTCATTCTATTTCTGTTTCTATATCCGTATTCTGTAACCTCACCTTCATCTGACGGTGGTTCAGGAGAATCAACATCAGGGTCTTCATCCGAGGTTAAATTTTCATCACCTTCTTCATTACCCTCTTCGTCGCCCTCTTCTTTATCTTCTTCATCACCTTCCAAACGATCTATAATTTCCTCAACGTCTTCGTCATCCAACACAGATAAATCTAATGAAGATAACACAGAATTTAAAATATACTTAACATCGTCAGAATCCATTTCTTCACTGTTAAGATATTTTCTAATTTTTTGGGATAGTTTTCCTGTTAATTTTTGAATCAACTTAAACGATACTCCATTTTCTTTGCCTGTATTTTCCTCTTCATCGTCGGTAGATTCGTCATCCCCACCAAGGTCTGCCATTGGATCTTCATCCCCACCAAGGTCTGCCATTGGATCTTCTTCTGGTCCTGTTGTTTCGGTACCTCCCATAAGTCCTGCCATTGGATCTTCTTCTGATCCTGTTGCGGGAGCCGGAGATGGTTCTGCCGCAGGTGCGGGAGCCGGAGATGGTTCAGGTAATGTTGGTGCCTGTTCAGGGGCAACATCTGACTTTGGTGTTGGAACTTTAAGTTTAAACTTTTTTTGTTCGGTAAAAAGATTTGTGCCCTCATCGTTATTATATAATGAGTTAAAATCTTTAGCCATTAAATTTAATTTTTTTAATGCTTCAGAGTAAGATCTGTAATATCTCCTATTTTTCATAGGTTCGATATAATCAGAGTAAGATTCAGTAATATTTCTTTTAATTATATATCCTTGTCTTTCTTTTACAATGTCATATGAATTTCCATCTGATAAACCAAGTCTATACTCTGTAGATTTTAATTCAATATCTTTATTAGATAATTCGTGGTTATAGTTAGCAATTTCCATAATTCTACGGATTTTATCCATACCAACTAATTTCTCACTCCCAATAGGTTTTAGTCCTCCCATAGTATATTTTTTTGATTAAATTATTTTTATTAAATAAATATACCAATAATCGATATTGTTTTATTTTTAATCTATTTATTGATTCATTGATAATTTTTTGTCGATTAATTTTGTTGGTATATCATATAATTTACCAATATAACCGTTTCTTCTTAATAGTTTAAATACTAGATTTTCTATAGACATTTCCCCACCTTTTTCAAGTCCACAACTTCTAAACTTCTTAAGTTTTTCTTTATATTTTTTTACAATAGATTTTATCTCATCAGGACTTTCATCTCCGATGTTGTCAACAACACCATCAATAATATTCATCCATTGTTTTGCCTTTTCTTTAATTAGTTCTGTATCAATTTCTTTCATTTCATCTTTTTTTGGTTCATTAACCCACATATTATAAAGAACAGAATATACCCCAGAACTAAATGCGACCTCATTCTCGTCTTGTACAAAACACTCAACGTCGTAACCAAATAATTTTATATTATGTTTTTGATTAAAAACTATTTTTTTTAGATCAAAGAATTCAACATATAAATCCTTAGAGTCAGATGGGAATTGACCATAATTTAAGACAATGTGTAAATCAATATCAGAATATTTGGACCAATTGTAATTGACTAATGATCCAATCATAATAATATCAGTTATTAAAATATCTACCCCAAGAGAATCTATAAATAAATTTGCAGTCTTAAGAAGACTGTCCCTAACATCTGGGTTTATTTTTGTTATTTTTCCAGAGTCGTCCCAAATTTTTGGGTTTAATTCTTTTTTTGGTTCAAAACTTTTTATTAATTCATTGTCCATCAAATATAAATATTAAGTTTTTTGTTTAACTTAATTTTTTATATTTGTAAATTTTTGAAATGTTTTTATTAAAATATGTACCTTGAGATTGTGCGGTTCTAAATTCGGTGTATTTTTGATGAGGTACATCCTCATATTCATATCTAATACCGTTTTTAAATTCAGTTATCATTTTTTTTGTTTCAGTATCATATTCTGTTTTAACTATGTTTGACGATTGTATTTCGTTAATAATCTTTGTTCCTTTAAATTCTTCTCTTGTAATTGCCATAATTTTTTATTATTAAAATAAATAACACAAATAAAAAAATCCACCAATCAATGGGACTTTTTATTTTAAAAATATAACATTTATTAAAATATGACATTTTGTCATGTAATTATACCCACACCTGACAAAAAGACAAGTATTGACTAACAATATGAATATATTTAGATTTATATAAAACTTTTAATTATGTTAGATTTTGTAGACGATAGTAATGATAAAAATAAAAAAAAGAGTGAGGCCGGAACACCTGTATTAGATAATTTTAGTAAAGATCTAATAAAACTTGCCGAACAAGGTAAATTAGACCCAGTAATTGGTAGAGAAAAAGAAATCTTTAGAATTGCCCAAGTTTTATCAAGGAGGAAAAAAAATAACCCTATTATTATTGGTGAACCAGGAGCAGGTAAAACTGCAATCGTCGAGGGTCTTGCAATGATGATTTATGGTGGAGAGTGCCCAAAAAATTTGGTAGATAAAAGAATTGTGTCTTTAGACATTAACTCAATTGTTGCCGGCACAAAGTATAGAGGTCAATTTGAAGAAAGAATGAAGGTGATTATTGAAGAACTTCAGAACACCCCTAATATTATTTTATTTATAGATGAAATTCATACTATGGTTGGTGCGGGTAATAGTTCAGGTTCTTTAGACGCATCAAACATATTTAAACCTGCGTTATCAAGAGGTGAAATTCAGTGTATTGGAGCAACAACCCTTGATGAATATAGAAGACATTTTGAGAAAGATGGTGCATTAGAAAGAAGATTCCAAAAGATTATTGTAGATCCATCAACCAAAGAAGAAACGTTTCAAATACTACAACAAAGTAAGGGTAAATATGAAGAACATCATAAGGTTAATTATACCGATGAATCACTTCGGTTATGTGTTGAGTTAGCCGATAGATATATTACGGATAGAGAGTTTCCTGATAAGGCTTTTGATATTTTAGATGAGGTTGGGTCAAGAATGCAAATAGATATAAAATTACCTGAAGAAATTGAGTTATTAAAAGTTGAGGCCCAAGAAATAAAGAAAGAGAAGGCGACCGTTATTAAAAAACAAAACTACGAACAAGCAGCCGAATTAAGAGATAGAGAAAGAAACGTTTTAATTAAATTAGAAGAGGAGAAAAAGAAATTTGAGGATCATCTTAAAAATAGTAAACGAGGTATTCCTGATGAAATCATTTATGAGGTAGTTTCAAACATGACTAAAATTCCTGTTAGTAAAATAAATGTAGATGAGAAAAATTCGTTAGTTAATCTTGAATTAACTTTAAATAAATACGTTATTGGTCAAGAAGAGGCGGTTGGAAAAATATCAAAATCTATAAGAAGAAATAGAGTTGGGATTAAAGACCCTAATAGACCAATCGGTTCGTTTATATTTTTAGGATCAACAGGTGTTGGTAAGACGTTTTTAGCAAAAAAATTAGCAAAAGAAATATTTGGTAGTGAAGATAGTTTAATAAGAGTTGACATGTCTGAGTACCAAGAGAAACATACCATCTCAAGACTTATTGGATCCCCTCCAGGATATGTGGGACATGAAGAAGGGGGTCAATTAACAGAACAAGTTAAAAATAAACCATATTCTGTCATACTTTTTGATGAGATTGAGAAGGCAAATAAAGACATATTCGCAACCTTACTACAGATGTTAGATGATGGACATTTAACTGATGGGTTAGGCAGAAAGATCAACTTTAAAAACTGTTTAATTATTATGACATCAAATATTGGTGTTAGAAAATTACAGGACTTTGGGAATGGTGTTGGATTTAAAACAAATAATAATAGTGAAGTTGTCCAAGAGGAGTATAAAAGAGACGTATTGAAAAAAGAATTACGCAAATTTTTTGCACCTGAATTTTTAAATAGAATTGATGATGTTGTAATATTTAATTCTTTAGTAAAAGAACATATTGATAAAATTGTAAAACTTGAAATTGATAAACTAATTGACAGATTAACATCTATGAAATATAACGTTTCTTATGAAGGTTCTGTGACTGATTTTATATCAAAAGTTGGTTTTGATGATCAATACGGAGCAAGACCAATTAAAAGAGCGATCCAAGATAAAATCGAAGACTTAATTTCAGAAAAGATATTAAACAATGAGGTTATAGAAGGGGGCGAATATATGTTATTTGTTAAAGGAGAAGGTGATGATCAAACAATAGAAATTGAGGATAGGTCAAAACCAGAACCAAAGAAAAAAGGAAGAAATAAAAAGGGATAATAATTTTTTTAAATAAATTTTTTTTTATAAATTTGTTTTAATAACAGAATATGAAAACAATTTTTTTAACCCTATTTTTTTTCTTTAATTTTTTATCATTTAGTCAAAAATTAATAATTCACGTATTTGAAAAACAAGAAATGATTTCATTTCATAGAACATCGGTGGATTCTGTGTTAATGAAACCGGATTTAATATATGATGTTAATAGTGATTACACCAAATATATTATAGACCTTGGTAATGAAACTTCCACATATTTTATTGATGGTGTTGAAATTAGTTCGTTACCAATTAAATTTGTAAATCTTGGTAATGGGTCACTTAAGATTAATATATTGGAAAAAAGTTTTGATTATGGTTTGATCGTTAATACAAATTATGGGAGCGAAAATGTTATTTGGTTTTGGTTTACAGATAACTCAACCACAGTAAAAAATATTACAAAGTTTAATATAGAAAAACCATCATAAAAAAATCCCCATCTTTTCAGGTGGGGATTTTTACATAACTTAATATTTTTATTTTTGGGTTGGGGAAGTTAATAAAGTTTTTTTAACCGCATCTATCCCACTTCTAACGGCAATTGCAAGTTTATCTTTAACTGCAGCATCTGCAGTATTTAAAACATTTACTAAACTACCGCTAAACTGCATTAGTTTACCATCCACTATTTTTGTTCCGTAGTTGTCTAATGGGTCCTTTTCTTGTTGTACACCTGTTGATAAGTTTGCGGTAATTGCGACACCAAAATCTTGTGGTGATTTAACTAATTCTTTACCATCTTTGTAAATAACTATATTTCCGTGATAATCATCAGCTCCTTTTACAAATTTTGCGGTGTATGCAGGTAATTTATATGCCGTCATAACTCTGTTAAATTCATTAACAAATGCCGCGGCTTGAGTGTTAGCAAGAGATTGTTCCATTATATAATGTCTTGATGTAGCGTTTTGGTGCATTTCCAAAATTCTACTTTTTTCTTGTTCTGAGATTATAAATTTTATCATAATATTTTTTTGTATTTAACAAATAAATATATGAATTTTAAAGAAATTAAAGGATATGAGTAAATTTTTTTATTAATGTTTATTATTACCTAACTCCTCTATCATTAATTTACCCACCTTAATACCATTGTATGTGTCGTCAACAACCACGTATTCGTTTCTTGTGTGGTAATTGTAGTACCCAATAGAGATATTGAAACAGGACAACCCAAAGTTCTTATTTAATGGGTATATATCCGTGTATGGGTGTCTATGGTATTCTGTATCGCCAGGAAAATGTTCTGTTATTAGTCTACCCCCAACATTAAAGAATTCACTGTCTCTATTAAACATTGGTTTGTTCATTAAAAATTCTGAAATCATATTATTTTCGGGGGCATCAAATTGTATAACGTAACCAACATTAGTGAAAAAATTAGGATCCGCATTAAATGAACCCTTACATCCTGTTTCTTCAGCAACAAAGAAAGCGGCTTTTAGATTAGGTAATTCTTTTAGTAGTTCTAAACACCCATAAACCCCACATTTATCATCACCACCAATTCCTGTTGGGTCTCCGTTATTATTATATGCCTTTAAAGATAGTTTAACATTACCTTGAGCATCAGGTAACATCTCTTCTTTAACATTTATTGTGTCAATATTATGTACAGTATCAGTATGTGCGACCACACAAGGAAAGTATTCAATATCCTGATCAGTTTGTTTTGTTGCATATATGTTGTATAAGTCATCAACATAATATGTGATGTTATTTTTATCTAACCAATCACAGATAAATTGTATCAATAAATCTTCTTGATATGTTTTTGAGGGTACCGATAACACCTCTTTTAGTAATTCGTAATTTCTTTCCATTTTACAAACTTACGAAAAATAAATGGTGTTTACAAAATAATACCTTTTATTTTTTTAAGTTGTTCAAATAATTCAGGATGGTAAAGTGATAAATTTAAATCCTCAACATTATCCACAGATCTATCTTCTGAAGGATGGTTTGGTTTTCTAGAGGTAAAATTAAGTTTTCCTGTTTTTATATCTAGATCTGAAAAGTACACTTCAATTTTTTTTGAGGGGATATTAATCCATCTTCTAAAACCTCCTAATTTTTCCACAATATTAAACAATTCGTTGTACCTTTCAAAACTTACATCTTCAGATAAATCTTCTTCTACCTTTTCTAAGATATCATTTAAATGACGGGCAGTTTCTTTGTGAAAAGAGTCCCATTCAAAATCATCACACCAAACATTATATTCCAATTCATACCAGTTACCTCTAGATTCTCTATCGTATTTTGTTAACATTAACTTTAATAATTCTGGTATATCAAAATTTTTGGCCTCTAAAGTCTCGTACCAATGTATTAATACACCTAAAGTGGTTTTAAATCTGTAATTCCCATAAGTCTCACTAATCCCAAGTTTTTTAAATGGATTTTTAGTTTCATTTTTTAAAACATTACTAACCGCCCTTCTAGTACAGTCTTGGTTCAAAGAACCATATTCACTAACAATATATTCAATATCACCAAACCTTTTGTCTAAATAAGTCGCAATAATACCCATATTGGCATCCGTATCGTCATCTCGTAAAACCATTGATGGGTTAACTAATCTTAGAATTTGTTTAACCAAGTTAAGATTTTCTGGACTAAATTCTTTTAATATGTACCCCTCTTTCCAATCTTCTTCATATCTGTAATAATCATAATCATAATCGTAATAATAATTATCCATAAATTTATTCCACACATAGATATCTTCCTCATCCTCAATACCTAAAATTTTAAAATATTCTTCAGTATTTTCAAATTCAAAATAAATAACACTTGATGACGGGGAATCATAATTGTATTTAATATCATCGATTATATCAGGATACTGGTATTTACTAAATCTAACATCCGTTAAATCCTTTTTTGATAATTTTTTTAAATATTCGTATGTTTCCCCAATTTCTGACATATAAAATAAATATCAAAATATTTTGATTATTGTAATTTACCCATTATATTTGTATTTATATAAACAAAAGTTATTTGACATATGGGGGTGTTTTTGGATTTGACAGGTATTGGCTGAGAATAAAGGGCACGTAGAGACTGAATTAATCTCTTTAAAAACTGATTCACAAAAACAATCGGCGACGTTTTATCGAAAATGGAAACTCTTGGTTTACTAAGAGGTTCTGAAGTTACTGTAGCTTAATTAGTTAACGGAAACGGGGGTCGGTGGACACATAACCTAGCAACAGAAGTCCTTTAAGGTGGAATACGACTGAACCCGAAATCGAGTCGTTTATTGGTTGTTAGTTTACGATAATGAAGAACAAACTAACCTTGTTTTCGATCAAGTTAAAAATCGAATATTTTGGAACGTTAGAAAATGTTAACCTAAACGTGTAGTCCTTGTTTGACAGGATATTATGGACCGGAGTTCGAGCCTCCGCACCTCCACCAATTAAAATCCCCATCTTTATGGTGGGGATAAAAAAAAATAACTATCTTTATAAAAAAATCATTAATTTAAACCTTTAATAAAAATGAAAACATTATTTTTTTCTTTAATCATGACATTGTCAAGTTTTTTGTCATTTTCCCAAAAAAATGTAAATATTTTTGCCACAGACTTTTATGATTTTACTATGACTATAGATGAGTTAATGTATTTTATGAGTACAGACTCAACAATGAATAGATGGTCATATATGGAAAGTTATGAATCAGATTATTTTATGGTTTTTAATATCAACTTTAAAGAAAATAATGTAATATCAAGTGTTGATGAAGGAGATACGTTAAAAAATTATCAAATTACATCTAAAAATATTTTAAATAATAAAAATATTTTTTTAAGTATTTCTGACTCTAATAGTAAATCACGAATGGTTGTAGTTTATAAAAATAATCAACCATTTAGATTGATCACTTACCATATTGAGGGTAATTACGCTATTGGGTATATATCAAAAAACGTAAGTCTACAATAGACTTACGTTTTTTTTATCTCCATAAAAATCTCTTTATTATGCGGTAACGTTATACAATTTACAAATTGCATCAGTCATTTCGCTTCCAGCCGTAAATCCAGGTCGACCCCAAGTAACTAATACACCTTTTGCGTTTTTAGTTTTACCACCGGCCTTGATTGTGAACGGGTCTTTATATCCTCCTTGGACCACGGCCTTAACCGCAGTTTCTACCTCAGCTCTTGTTTTAGGGGTTGTATTAAGGAAAACACCAAATGCCGTCCTTTGATCTATATTTGTTGGGTCTGCCTCTGTGTTAACTACTTGGAAACTTCCATCTCTCATATTCATTAAATTTCCTAAAGTTTTACTACCCGCAAAATTTACGTCCCATGCCGTCCCATTTTTTTTATATTGTAATTGCGGGAACAATGCACTTTTATATCCAGTTACCGAATCAAACGCTAAAACAGTATTTTGAGCAAATCCTTCACTAATTACTCTTCTTACTATTCTTGCAAGATCTGATTCTGTTAGTCTAATTATTCTTTTCATAATGTAAAATTATTTATTTATCTTTAAATATAAATACATCAGTATATAAAAAAAAACAAAAAAAAAGGGATCGATTCACATCGTCCCTATTAATTTTTTTCTTATAAGATTTAACCTAAAAATAAAAACCTGAGATTACAGTTTTTGTAAGTGTCTTTCGAGTCATTATTGGTTCTACTCTTATCCACAGGATTTTGTCCTGTAACACTCATTACCGATTGGTTAGACCAATCACTCCTTGACGACATAACTACTCTCTTACTAATCCTGTCTCCTCAAGATTGCGTCCTGATTCGGTCTTCGACGACCTAGAGATTTTTCATAAAAATACGGTCAAACTTGCGGTTATCACGTTCCACTGACTGCCAGTGAATAGGTGGGTAACTTCCGTTATATCGTGACGGACACTTTTGCTTTATAGTTTATAAATGTTACTTCATTAACATAAAAGTTTTTGTGTCGTGGATTGGTCAAAGCAGTGGTCCGTCTTAAGCTTCATTATCTTTTGAATAACAAAATACCAAACTGCCTCGTGAAATGTCCCCATTTCAATATTTCAAGATTACTTCGAGATTAACCCCTTGGTAGAAGTTTATCAAGGACAATGTCAGCACCACCTGTTTGTTGTCATACCTTTCGGTTTTAAGTACCCTATCGTACTGAGACCCGCAATAACAACATTGGAAATATTGATTCTTGCATCGTCCCTACGAGTTATTCCTATTAGAGTTCCCTCCTCAACAAGATGACCCACATCACCTCATCATAAAATCACTTTCCCTACACCGTTGGCCTCGGTACTAAAGATTTTATGGTATCTCGCCTGTGTACTCGACCTCAATGATCCGAAGACCATTAAGACGCAAACCCGTTACACTTGGGGGTTCACTTTATCCTACTTTCGTAGTTTATTTTATGGACTATACACGGCCCAATATCTTTATCAGTTTCATTCTTAAACCCGAAGGTTCTTAACTTAATCCTGAACGGATAATATCTAACTTTTCAAAGAACGTTATCGGACTTTTCCGATTTGTTTTACAAAGATAAGAATACTTTTTGAATTTTCCAAATTTTTTCTAAACTTTTTTTATTTCTTATTTGGACGTTTTCCAAATTTGTTTTACAAAGTTACGACATTTGTTTTGTTTTGTCAAGTACTTTGTGAACTTTTTTTAATATTTTTCTACGTAAACTTTAAACGTCCCGTATTTTCTTGCCATAACATCGGCAAATTCAAAATTTGGAGTAAAAAGTCTTTGACCTTTATCGTTAAGGTAACTAAAAAGTTCGATCTCGATTACTTGTGTTTCTAATTCTGTCATTTTTCTTGTTTTTAAATATACAACAATTATAAACCATATATTTTAAACAGTCAACAAAGTCATTAAAAAAATTAAGACCATCCTTGTTGTTTTGCAAATTCTTGCCTTTTTATTTTTGCGGAAGTCCTATCTGAAGGTCTCTCAACATTATCAACAATCCAATCTATCCAAGTTCTTACGTCCTTCTCACTGTTAATTTGTTCTTCTTTTATTCTTTTTGACATAAACTCAACTTGTTTATTATAATCAAATAAAATTCTTAATTTTTCTTCATCTGAAGAAGTATCAACATTTACGTTATAGTTCTTCAAGAATGAAACTCCCATTCCACCACAAATATTATATTGCCATAAACCAAAAGAACAGTATTTTTTACCATCAATGTTTATTGATCTATTTGAACTTTCCCCGTAACTTCCTGAATCCCCTTTAGCCTTAACGTTAAAAACACTTTCACCAAAAGCGTTTGCAACAACTCCTTTGGCGGCATTATCTGAAAGACCATAAGATTTTAAATCATTAAGAAGTTTTATTGGAACTACTTTATCAATTCCTCCACCTACGTAAATACTTTTATTAACACGTAAAATTTGGTTCCCTTTATCTGTTACAGTATTTGGACAAATATTATTTATTGTTTTAACTAAACTTTTAACAAATAGTTCATCTCCATAATTCATTTCACTATTAATGTAATCAAATACGTCTTTATATTTTTTCCCATCAATTTCCTTTCTTTCAACCATTTTATTTAGTTCATCAAGTTCATAACAACTACTTAATTTTTTAATTGCATCATGTATTGAAGTTTCATCGGTACCGATACCTTCTGAAGATAGTATTATTTTATTTAAGACTCCAGATACGGAATCAGTATTAACATCAACGTCTGTAATACCAAATCTTGAAGCAATACCACTTATATCCGATTCAGGTCTTTTAATATCTAAAGAACTTAGAGCGGCTGCGGTTAATCCGGCTGCCGTACCCATTATTGTTTTAGTGTCAATAGGGGTTTCTTCACCTTTACTTGTTGTAATTGATAAATTACCTAATAAACTATTATCCACACCCTCAATATTACCGTTTACGTCAACGAAATCTTTAACATCACCAACTTTAACTGAAACGTGTGCATGATCAGGAATTCCTAACTCACCCTTTACGATATATGCAAGTAATTGACCTTTTTTAATAGGATCCCCATCCTCAACAACAATATTTGTAATATGGGTATAAAAAACGTCAGGATTACCACCACTACCCCTAACGGTAATACTGTCACCATAAATTCTTTTACCTCCACTAGATTTTAATCCGGGAGGGTTATCTGTAATTTTATCAACATATCCATCGGATATTGAATAAACAGGTGTACCTTCAGGTGCCATTATATCGTAGGCGTTATTACTCCACCAATCCTTTCCTGTTGGGTCTGGATGTCTTGCGGCATGTGAATTAGGTCCTCCTCCCCAAGTAGGATCCACTTTATCAAATATTTTAGTTGAAAATTTAGGTGCCGTAGTATCTATTGATTCATTAATTGACATTAATGTTTTTATTCTTCTTATTTCTTCAGATAAAAAATGTTTCATATATGATTTTATCATATAAATACTTCGTCGGGTTGAAACCAACTTGGAATAACCCTGTTTTTCCAACTAACGATAAGTTTTTTTCCTTCTCGGTAATAATTTCTATATGATTCGATCACATCGTTTCCTATTTTAAATTCATCACCCATCGCTAATGGTGGGGATGTAAAATCAACATCGTGGATATTTGGTTTATTTATTAAACACCATTCTATTACATCCTGAGATTTGTGTCTTTTACCATATCGATAAGTGTATTCTTTACATAACTCCAAACCAAGATCACATAAATAAAGATAATTTGAGAGGGACTCTCTAACCCATATTGAACATGGGTGATTTTTGTGGGATAATTTATATGGGGCCTCATTTCCAATTACCCAGTGAGTCCCACATAAAAGTTGTGCGGTTTCTAATATCATCTTGACAACGTGTTTATCACAATGATATTGAGCGCATTTTTTTGTATCAAAATCTAAAAAGAAAATATTCATACCGTAAAGATATGAACTTTAATTGTATTTACAAAATTATTGTTGTAAGTGCGTCATTAAAACTCCACCTAAAGAGGTTGCATGAACCAATAAATGATTTATTGATTCAATGTCAAGTTTTGTTTTTCTTTTTGTGTAATCAAGACCTAAAGTACCTATAAACCTATCATCAATTGTTTTAATTGCAAATAAGTAACTTGATTTACATCCCGTGTCTTCGGCAATGTATTTTAATCCGTATGTTGCAATTGTTTCATCTTTGAAGTCGGACACCTCAATTACATCATTACTTAATAATTGATTTATTGATTTTGAAAATAAATTTACGGGAATATTATGAAAATTAGTTTGTACGGATTGAACTCCTGGATGTACTGTTTCGTACATTATTGAAAACTTAGCCATTGATTTACCTGTTGGGTAGAAGTTACCTCCATTGTGAAATTGAGTTATCCAAACTCTATCGGCATTAAATTCATCTTTAATATGTTCTATTTTGTTTGTTACCAACTCCGCAACCCTCAATGTGTCTTTAACCATATCCGGTTTTTCTTTATTCTCTAATTTCTTTTTAATATAAAGAAGTAATATGGGACCAACAACTCCTGTTATAAATGCTATTATAATTCCTACATAACTTTCCATATTTATTAAACTTTTTTAACTAATGATCTTGAGATTTCAGGTGGAGTTATTTTTCCTACACTTAAAACTTTACTAATTCCGTCTTTTGTTCCCCAAGTATCTAAACTAGAACATTGAGCAATCTCTTTTGCTCCTTTATTTTTTTTCAATCCATTAACAATACAATCATATCTACCATTTGTCAATGTTTTTACGGTTGCTTCAATACCGTCCTTTTCGTTTTTATAATTTCTAACACCACTAAGACATTTACCCTCTTTTTTACTTAAACAATTCCAAAACGTAGATTCAGGCATAGATTGTGTTGTGTTAAATGGATTGTATGAAGATTTTGCCCCTTCGGCTTGTCTCCAAGAATAAAAAAACGCCATATTTTCCTTTGTTATAGGTGCGTCTATTTTTTCTAAAACTTTTTCGTAGAATTTTATGTCTTCGTCTGAAGGATCTTCAATTTTGTAACTTTTATATTCTTTTGTTACTTCTCCTGTCTTTTCTTTTTCTTCAAAATCAACTCCAGTTAATTCTTTAAATTTTTTCTTAATATCTTTTATCGTATCTGATTTTTTTATGGTATCAAGAACATCAGAAAACCAACCTTCCTCAATAGAATTCATTTTTCTAATTCTGGTTTTTTCCGATTCTGAAATTAATTTCTTCATATTAATTTGATTTATATGATAAATATTACGTTAAATTAAAAACCCCCAAAAAATTTGAGGGTTTTACGTCTATCCACTAAATTTATTTTTTATCGACAATAGACCAAATGGCACCTGTTAATGTCATTGCACCACCGATAATTTCGGTTACTACTGACTCACTAGCAAGTCCTTTCATTATAAAGATACCACCAACGAATGTTAATCCGTGTCTGATAATCCCCATAATTTGTTCTTTAGATAATTTCATAAAATTTATTTTTTTATAGTTTATTTTATTATAAATATCACTTTAATAAGTTATAGTACTCTTTGAAGTGTTTTATTCTATCAGGTAATCCAATAGTTCCACCATTAACTCGTTTTGTAACTGCGGTAACTGTGACATCATCCGCCCCCTTATCACATATTGACCAAAGTTTGTTTGAGTCAAAAAAGAACGCTGCCGAAGCCAATGGATATTTGGTCGCAACAAGATCAGGATTTGACACACAATCCTCACCAATAAATTTTGTAAAACTCGTATAATTTCCTTTTCCTGTTAATTGTATGTAACCTCTACCTCTAAATTTATAACCTTCTTTTGATGTCTCATCTCCGTTACTCATACGGTTAGCATATACCCTTGATGCGATCTTTTCAGGTTGTTTAGCGTATGATTCGGCCAAGTTACCAGGAAAGTATTTACCAAACGTTCTTTTTAATCCGTCAGCAGAATAATTTAAATTTTCTGACACCGCCTTAAATCCTCCTGACTCGTGTCCACACTGTGATAAAAAGTGAGCAAGTCTAAGATTGGTTGTGATATTAAATTTCTTTGCAGTTTCAGGGATTTGGGCAATAACAACATCAGGAATATGACCTTTTAATTTTTCAATGTTTAATGGTCCACCTGAAGGAATTACAAAATCTTCTTTAACTACCTGAGTTGTTCCGAACATTTTAGACCAAGTACCATCACCAACAATACCATCTGAGGTTAATCCATTAGATAATTGCCATTCTTTTACCGCTTTTTCTGTTCCATGACCAAATGATCCGTCCGCAGTAAGTCCTAATTTTGTTTGGAGTTTTTTTACATCCTCTCCTTTGGATCCATTTTTTAATAACATAGATTTTTTATTTTATTGTTTATTTTCTGTTGCGTATTTTATACCCATAATAGTTCCCACTATTGAAAAGGCGTTTGTTAGAAGTATCCCAAATATATTAGACCAAGTAGCACTTATTACTTGAGTATCTTTACCCATTATAAGAGTAAAAACATACACTCCTGTGGTAACAATACCAACACCAATAATAATATAAAGAGCAACTTTTACTATATTGGATATTAATTCTGTTTGGTTTCTTTTTTGGAGTATATCCAAGTCGTTTAATGCGTTTGTTTTTGCCGTTTCTGACTGAATTCTAGCCTGTTCAGATTTAATCATTTCTTTTTGAAGTTCCTGTTGGATTTTTTCATTCCCCACTCTCCAATCCATCAATTCCTCGTTCTGTTTTTCTATTTGTTCTTTTTGTTCCTCAGCTTCTTTTAATGTTAACTGAAGATCTTCCATCATTTTTTGATTTTCCACATTTAGATTTGATAACTCATTATTTTGCGTTTGAATTTTTTTTGTTATCTCCAATCTTTTACGTCTTGAATCTTTGTCTTTCTCCGAACACTTAGTTAAGTATGATTTAAATTCATCATTATCTGTTTCAAACAACTTGATAATATTTCCCTCAATCCCAATATTTTTGGAATCAAAGAGTTTAATTAAATTTTCTTCACTATTTGTATCTAACTTTATCATTTATATACTTTAAAAGGTAATGTTCTATTTTTATACCCCTCATAATCCTTTCTGAACTCTTCTAAACGAGGTTCAATATCATCTGATTTAATAATCCAGAATTGAGCACCAGCCTGGAGCGCTTTTGCTTGTTCTTCCGGTTCGTTTGATGATGATATGATACCAATAACTACGTGATTACCATATTCAAAATTAACTTTTCTAATTAACTCTATACCATCAAAAGAACTACCAATTATGTTTAAGTCAACAAACACACATTCAGGTTTATCATTATTGTCACCATCCTGGAACCATTTTTGAAATAGTTTTGCTGCCTCGTCAGAACTATTTAACGCATTTAAAGACAAACTTATGTCAAGTAACGAACAAGCGTCTTCAAATACCAAATGGAATAAATCCTCATCATCTACTAATAAAATTGAATCAATCATTTTTTTCTTTTTTGTTTTTTATTTTATTTTTATTTTTATTTTTGTTCCTATTTCATTTTTCTCACAGGTAATATTAAACCCGTGTTCTTCTAAAATAGCAACGCAAATATTTAATCCCAAACCAGTACCAGATTCTTTTTGTCCTTCTTTTCTTGTATATGGTTTACATAGGTGGTCAAAATCTTCTTGTGTGATTCCTCTACCATTATCTTGAATGTAAACATAATTCTCGTCTGAAGTTATTTTAACAAATTTAGAATCCGAATCATTATACTTTAAACCGTTTCTAATCAAGTTATCAACCGCAGTACAAAATAGTGCTTCGTTTACCTCAATAGTTGGTAACTCATCTATAATAACTTGACTAATATATGCAGTAGATGATAGATAATCAGATAGGATTAATTTTAAATCACATTCCGCTTTATTTAAAACAACATCTTTTTTAACCAAATTGGTAAATTCGTAAACCCCTTTATATACTTTTTGAGAATGTTTTAAACCTTCTTTAATCATTCTAAGTGGGGATTCTATTTTTAAATTTTTTATATCTTCAGGAGTTAATCTTCGTTCTAAAGAGCTTAATCCTCTTGGCATATATGTATTAATACCAGAGTGCATATCGTGTCTTAATATCTTTGCGGCATGCTCTAAATAGGTATTTTTCTTTTCAATCTCCATTTGTTGATTAATACTTTGGGTGATGTCAGTGGCGATTTTCATTACTCTATATGGTTTCCCATCGGTTCCTATGATGGGGTTATATGTCGCTTGGAGATAAATTAAAGATCCGTTTTTTTTCTTTCTAATGATTTCACCCATAAAGAATTGACCACCTTTTAAAGTTTTCCAAAAGTTTGAATATTCTTCAGAGTCTTTTACCACATCTTCAACAAATATACTATGATGTTTTCCAACAAGTTCATCGTGCGAATCATAACCTAAAGTACTTAAAAATAAATCATTTGCAAATTTTATGTTACCATCTAAATCAAATTCAATAACGGCATTTGATCTGTTAATCGCATTCATTCTATTTGATATTTCTTGTTCAGTCTTTTTTAAAGAAGTTAAGTCTTGACGAATTGACATAAACTCTAACAATTTACCGTTTTCATCAAAACTACATTTAATAAAAGTATCCACATAATAAAGACTTCCATCTTTTGCCCTATTGACACAAACCTCATTCCAAAGACCCTTATTCACAACAACAGTTTTATACATATTAGACCAAAACTCTTTTGGGTGTGTTCCAGAATTTACAATATTGTGGTCTTTACCAAGAACATCTTCTAATGAATAACCTGAGATTTCGGTAAATTTTTGATTAACGTATGTAATCTTTCCTTTTGCATCAGCTTTAGATATGATGGAAGAAGAATTTAAGAAATGTTCTAATTCTACCAATTTATCCACCGATTCTTTAGATACAGTATCTTTAGTGGAATTGATAAAGTCTTTAATTAATAACGCAGATATAGGGATGAGAGAAATAACCCCAAAAAATTCTAGCCATCTAGTTGTTTCTGTAGATTCTCGTAACCCAATAAGAACCGCAATTTTAACACACATAAATGCAATCATTAGTAAAGCGGCGATAACTAATGTTATTTTTATTCTTAAACGATATTTCATATCAATAAATATGTCCTAACTCTTTACTTTTCAAAGTGAGATATATTTATAATGAAAATTAATTATTATGAGTTATACAAGAGAACAGGTTGAAACCGCAGTAAAATCCAAAGGTTATGTTTGGTTTGAAGATACATCAAACAAAAGTTACGATGTTAATATCATTGGGATCAGAAATGCCGCTACAGGACAAAAAGTTACTAATGTTTTTGATGATTATTTAACATTATCCTATAAAGTAGACGGTCAATGGAAATTCCATATTTGGCCAGCAACTACAGATCCAGGTAAAAAAGGTGTTATGGAATACCATAATAAAGATGGTGTTGCAAGATTGGTTGAGGGTCAATATAGAGGATCTCACACAATTAGATTACATCAAGGTAAATACGAAGCTTTAGGTCAAGCGAAAAACGTTAAGGTTTATCGTGATGCCAATAAAGATCTAATTTATGATGAGAAAAAAATTACTGAAGGTGTTTATGGTATTAACATTCATAAAGCAGGTGCCGATTCAACATATGTTGAGAATTGGTCTGAAGGTTGTCAAGTATTTAAAAAATCTGCGGATTTTGAGGAGTTCATGAAGATTTGTAGAAAAGCCAAAGAAATACATGGTAACTCATTTAGTTACACATTAATTAAATCAACAGATATTAAATAAAATTGAAGGGACTTAGGTCCCTTTTTTATTTTTTGTTATATATCATATAAGACAATAAAACAATTCCCGCCAAAATAAAAGGGATTGAAATTCCGATAATAATTTCCATAACGTTTTTTTTAATAAATAATAAATAAAATACCCAAAACTATACCAAATGAGCGGGGTCTGTCCCATAATGAACAAACCCCACATTCTTTTTATTTAAACCAAAGGTGTGACATTTTTTGAAGAACTTTGGTGTCACCTTCCCAAGACTTGATTTGTGAATTTGGAACCCAAAATTCCATCTCACCGATCTCCTCAACCCTCTTAAGGTATTCTTCACGGAATTTGTCAACTTGATTCACATCCGTAATGTATGTAACCCCCATGTGTTTAGCACATGTCTTACCCATTTTAGTCAACATTGAGAACTCGTCTGTAAGAGTCTTAGCACAACACACACAAACATCCCCACGTTTTACGGTCATTTTACCTGAGAATTTAACCGCCTTTGATGTGAAAGACAAAACTTTAGTGATATCCAAAAGGATTGGGTTAAAGTTAAGTCCGTATTGTTCTTTAAGTTGTTGTCCGATTTTTCGACCAACTTTGATTGTGTCTCCAATCGCAGGAACGTTAACTTTACGGATAACAGTTTTGTTCTCCTCTTTATCGATTTGTTTCAAACCAGTAGAGATCTGTTTTTCAGAAAGTTTACCGTATTGGTTAAGTTTGTTTTTAAGGTCAATAACGAAAGAGTTAGGACCTTCGTAAGATGCGATTTTTTTCATATCGTCAGTCATCTCAACTGATTTTGCCTCAACAGGATTGTTGAAAATCTTCTCAACCGCAGATCTTTGGTTAACTGTCAAAGAACCGTATTTAGAGACTGCGTCCTTCATTTTCAAGATGAAAGAATTTTTACCGTTGTAGTTTTTTACCTGAGTTGTGATGTCTGTCGTCATATCCTTAATGTTTTTTGGTTTAAACAAAGATAAGGGAATTTCTGAGATCTACAAAATTTTTTTAAAAAAATGTAGCCCCACCTAGAATCGAACTAGGAACTAATCTTTAGAAGAGATTCGTTATATCCATTTAACTATGGGGCCATTTTTAATATAGTAATATTTTACTAAAAAATAAATATATTTTGTGGTCCCAGCAGGACTCGAACCTGCGACCCCTTGATTATGAGTCAAGTGCTACTAACCAACTGAGCTATAGGACCTTTGATGTCAGGGTGGGATTCGAACCCACAATGAGCAACCATAAAGGACTCGGCACCATGCCTCATTACACTCCTGACAAACAACGACTCTTCAGCATTCTACTCCCCGCACATACATAAATGTAACACGAAATTGTATCTAATTTAACCCTACGTTGGCGGTACGGGTACTGAAGTTTATCATTGGTACTCGAAGAGGGACTCGAACCCTCACAACCCACTGGTCAACAGAGCTTAAACCTGTCGTGTCTACCAATTCCACCATCCGAGCATTTTAAAGAGTTATTTTCTCTTTCTTACCATAAAGATAAACAAAACAAATAATACAAATAATATTGGTGTCATAATTTTTTAATATTTGTAGTCAGGACAGGACTCGAACCTGCAATCTCCCCAACATTCTGTCGGGGCGCGTTACCAATTAGCCACCTGACTAAATATTGTTGATAGTGATGGAGTACCCTTCTCGCTCCAATCTTAACTGCGTCTTCTGAGTTTTCTCAGGGCCCCGGCAGAGGGTGCTGAATTCCTGATCCACTCTGGATTGTCGACATCCGTTGAGGTGGGGAAAACCACTATCAATATTTCAAAGAACTCTCTTTTGGCGGAGATTACGGGAGTCGAACCCGCTCCGAACGCCGTGACAGGGCGACATCTTAACCATTTGACCTAATCTCCAATAACCACACTTTAAAACCGTAGAGGTACAACTTGTGTGCTATGTTGTTCATTTCATTGTAGTCCCACCGGGAGTCGAACCCGACTTTCCAGGATGAAAACCTGGCGACCTAACCGATAGTCGATGGGACCATTTTGTTTTATTACAAACCTAACATTTCACCAACTTTTTTGAAATGTTTTTCAATTTTATTCAAAGAGGAGGTAGCCTTTTGTTTGGTTTTGAAGTACACGTAGAACTGACCACTTTCAGAATCAAATTCACCATCAATCTTTAAGACATTCTGAACAAAACTTTCAAACTCATATGCGTCTTCCCATTCACGGATTGTGTTTTTGTTTGGGTATCCTGTCAAACAATAATCATATCCCTCAATCTTTATAATTCTTAAACCTACTGTTTTAATTGTCTCTGTGTTTGTCATAGTTCTTTATTTTTGTTCTACAAAGATATGTAATCTATTTTGATCTACCAAATCTTTTTTTAAATTTTTTTGTGGGACCCGCTCCCCACCCTAAACTTGTACTTCGTTCTATTAAGCGTTTTTTTCAGTTTCTTCAACCAGTCAGTATTCGTGTTAACTCTAATCATTTTAACTTTCGATGACTCTGAGGTTCCTGATAAAACTTCTCTCATCATTCATTTGTATTAATTGTTTATTTGGTGGACACTGTGGGAATCGAACCCATACGATCTGATTGCAAATCAGTCGACCTGCCGTCGGCATCAGGCCCATTTGTGCGGGTAGAATGAATCGAACACTCGTCTCCACATTGGAAGTGTGGAGTAATAACCATTATACGATACCCGCTTATTGTACTGACGGTTGGATTCGAACCAACGTTTTAAACTTACCACTACAGTCATAGACGATATAAGCGTCCACTGGTACGTCAGCATTTAGTAGCGGATTCAGGGCTCGAACCTGGCCTCAGGGTTATGAGCCCCGTGTGCTACCAATTACACTAAACCGCAATATGTAGGTAAAACAGGATTCGAACCTGTACGATATAGTTCCCTTTTCAAGAGACATCCCCAGCTATATCTCGGTGACTTCTTACGGGGAATAAACCTAAGCGTCTGCCAATTCCGCCACTTACCTATTTAAAATTTTTTTGTCAGGGCCGGACTCGAACCGGATAAGCAACCTATAGGATTCGGGCACCGTCCCTCATTACGCCCACCTGACAAATTTATGTAGTTAGTAGTTGACTCACACTCTTGTTTCACCATCTTGAGCCAACAGGTTAATGTACTTTACAAGTTTCCCGTTTCTTACAACCACTATATTTTTATTTCAATGAACTTCTTCTGTCTTCACGGGAGTAGGACACCAACCTCTCACTTCCTACCCCCGTTGTTTGTCTTACAAATATACAAGGTTTTTTCTAATCTACCAAACTTTTTTTGTGTTTTTCTTTCCTTGTGTAATTATTTTTTAAATCCATAGATCTAGTAACAAATCTACCATCAAAAAAACCTTGTTCTTTTTGAGCAACCCTTTGACTACCCAAGATCATCTTATGTACGATATTTTTTTCCTTTGTTTTCATTTTAACAGTATCTTAAAATTTGAGTAATTAATTTATTTATATCCTCTTTAGTCTGATAACCCAAAACATCATTAGTTATTTTTGTGTCATAAGAAATTTCCCAATCATCTTTTGTTCCTTTAATAACGGCGACCTCATAATCATCATCATCTGAAGTATATGATCCACCCCCACCAAAAGGAGATTTAAATCTTACAACCGAGATTCCGTATCCTCCAGGAAAAAACAGTAATCCGTGAACCCCATTACCAATACCATGTGGTTTAAACTCTATATCATCAAATGTTATCATAAAACAAAGATACTGTTTATTTTTTAATTTCCAAAATTTCAAAGAACAAAAAAACCCACCTCTTTTGGAGATGGGTTTTCAAAATTTATTATGTGTTAAATTATCATACCATCTCCTTATAGGAACGATCCTCAGCTATCGCCAATCCGCCTAATAATATGATATGTAAATTTTTCATTTGCGTTTTTATTTGTTTTGTTATAAATATATGATACTTTTTAAAAGTGTCAAGTTTTATTTAATAATTTCCATCTTCATCGTCGTAATCTTCATCTTCTTCACCAACTATTGCGTAGTTAAGTTCATCAAGAATTACATTAACAGGGATCTCATCACCTTCTTCATTATAAAACATACCTTCAGTTCCATACTCAGAATAGTCAACAAGAGTAGACCCCTCTTCAACAAGTTCATTATACATGTCAATGACATCTTGTGGGTTAGCACTTTTTCCAAGTTCCATTCTAACACCCTCATACATACTTGGGATACGAATCATACCCTCTTTATTTTCATTAATTACACGTTTAACAATACGTGATAAGTCTCTTTCTGTTAATCTATTTCTCATTTTTATGTTTTTTATATTTTTTATTATGCATATTCTTCATCATCAAAGTCTTCGTCCTCATCGGCATTATAAAAACCTTCTTGGTTTAATAATTTTTCAATTTCATCAGCTAAATCTTCATTATTATCAGCATATAACGCCTCAATAATATCAAATTCATCCATTGAATTGATTTCTTCAATGTCATATCCACATTCATTTTCAAGGAAATCTCTCGCCTCTTCAATTAACTCTTGAAGTTCTTCACTATAGTACGGATCATACATACTTCTGTCTTTATAGTTGTCATTTTCATTAATTACACGTTTAACAATTCTTGTTAAATCTGATTCTGTTAGTCTAATTACTTTTTTCATTAAATGTTTTATTAATAAATATTCAATATACGATTTAAATCACCACTTTCTTTTTTTATCAAGTTTTTTTGTTTTTTGATCCTCGATCATAGTTGCGTACTCATCTTTGGTTAATCTTTTAAAAGACTCATTATCCACATTACCAAATCTTTTTTTTGCACTCGCCATTACTTGGATGAAGTTCTTACTCCACAAAATATTTGACCCTGCGACTTTACCGTTTTGAATTATATCAAAAACGTATAGGTATTCTCCTTCTTTATTTTTCATCAACTTTTCCATCTTCACTTTTTTTTGTTTGTACCTCCGGCAGGACTCGAACCTGCAAAATTCACTTTCTAAGAGTGACGTGTATACCAATTCCACCACGAAGGCATTTTTGAGCTCAGGGAGGGATTCGAACCCCCGTACCAAGGTTTTGCAGACCTGGGCCTAAACCACTCGACCACCTGAGCAATTAACGGCAGTGGTGATCTGCCGCTCTTGTTGCAATTTGATTGTCAGGTTTAATATTTGCTTTATAACCTAACGACGTTGCCCACCCAACAACAGGAGAAACAAGTTTTGAACTGTAATGTTTATCTTCACAATTATAATCCAAATCTATTTCAACCTTAACTTTTACTTTTTGAGTTAACCATTCGGCAACCTCAATTGAATAATCGGCTTCATTCCAAAGACGTGTCCACTTGTCTTTTATTTTTTTCACTTTTTGTTTGTGTAGGATGTAGTGAACACCACGATTACCATACCTGTAAGCAATTACCGTAACATATACGGTACTTCTTCTATGGTTTTGTGAATCGGTTCCAATATGGATCTCAACCCATGGACATTCCTTTAAAACATCTAAGGTGTGTTTAACCACATCAGGTATCGCTTCACCATTAATTGTCCTAAATACTCTGTTCATTATTTCTTTTTATTTGTGGACAGAGAGGGTGTCGAACCCCCGACTCCAGGATCTTCAATCCTGAGCTCTACCAACTGAGCTACCTGTCCTTCTTCAGGGAGGACTTGGTTGAGGTATCCTAATGGTTCTACCCTCAACTCTCGCCTCCCGTCTTATTTAACTTCAAACGCATGAAGTAATACACGTTTTTTCTTGGTTGAATCCTCGTGGTTACCAATTACCACACCATCTTTGATTGTGAAAGCGTGACGACTAACTAACATAAAGAATGTCCCAATAGGGTTTTGTTTTGTAAATGTACCCACAGTCATTTTACGTTTAACTCTCTCACCCTTTACTTTAACATCGTACTCCAAAGTGTGTCTACGGTAATTGTTTAATTTACCAACACACTTAACTTTTTTGTAGTTTACTTGACTTCTATTTTCTGCAAGTTTAGTCATTTTATCTACAGTACCATAAGTACCGTTACGATCTCTACGACCAAAATTTTCTCTAACGTATTTGTGAGCGTAATCGTAAGACACATCAAAACAAGATGCAAATGCTCTTACAACACAATCGTTGGTTTCATTTTTTGCGATTGCAGATTCTTCATAACCTTTAATGGCTTTTCCTGTATTACAATATGGTAGTGCGTCTTTCATACTGTAAAGATACGAAATTTTTTTTAACTGGCAAAATTAATTTTTGCACATGGTGTTAGAATCGAACTAACCCGTCGAGGTTTTGGAGACCTGACCGACACCTTGTCTGTACCATGTGTGTTTTGTACCCCCACAGAGATTCAAACTCCGATCTTTCCCTTAGAAGGGGAACGTCCTGTTCAGTTGGACGATGGGGGCAAATAAAAGATGATAAATGACTTTATCAGGAATCTGGGGTTCGTATCACTACGACGCTTCACACACCATTAGAGAGTTGGGTTGTTACATCAATACAATTAAGATTGAATACCTTTCCTTAGTGTGTACCCTTACGACACGTCTCTCCACGTCTGTCATTCTACGTTTCTTATCATCTTTTGTACCTTCGGCGAGACTCAAACTCACATCTTGTGGTCCGTAGCCACAGGTTCTATTCTATTTAACTACGAAGGTAATTAAAGAATTTTGGTCAACCACTCGCATCCCACCAATCTCTTGTATCAAACTTTCTGTAGTCCAAACGATAACATCTCCTACTACTCATTCTCAACTCACTTGCCTAAGCCTTGTCCGTTGTAAATTCTTTTGGGTGAATGGTGGGTTTCGATCCCACTACTTTCGGCTTCACAAACCGACGCTCTCCCGATTGAGCTACAAACACCATATAGTCCCGTATGTTGGACTTGAACCAACCTCAAGTCGGATATGAGCCAACTTTGATCCCTGATCATACGGGTTGTTGTTTTATATCTATCCGGAAATTTTCCTAATAGATTATTCAATTGTAGATGTCTATCCGGAAAAAAAGTCATCCTATCCGGAAAATTTCCGGATTTTAATCGAGGAAGACATTGGAATCGAACCAAATACCCTTACGGGTACATCTCGCTTAGCAGGCGGACCCTATCTCCATCAAGGTTTATCTTCCATAGAGTGTGGTACTCCTGCAGTAGTTGGGGCACCCACACAAGTTATTCCCCTTTTTGTGCTCACGATAGGTTACGATCCTATTCTCTCCACGATATCAGCGTGGTGCTTTCCCGATTAAGCTACGTGAGCATTGTTGCGGACAAGGTAGGGTACGATCCTACAACCCTCGTATTAACAGTACGATGCTCTCCCAATTGAGCTACTTGTCCATTTTTTGGTGGGAGAGGAGGGACTCGAACCCCCAAGGTCTCACGACGACAGATTTACAGTCTGCTGAGCCAACCAATTGCTCAACTCTCCCAGTTCAGGAAAGGGGAAGATGGTTCCGTGGACATCCCCTTTTATGATTGGCGTTACTATGACAGTTAAAACTCCGACATAACTACGAACTACTGACACGTTAACGTTATATCATTCCCCAATCAACCTTTGTACACCCTACAGGGATCGAACCTGTGACCTGTTGTATGTAAAACAACCGCTACTACCATCTGAGCTAAAGGTGCGTTTATGATGTTATCATTTTAATACTTTCAATTGTGGTAGAGTACATTCCTTGTTCAATATAAGGTTTACTATCTTTTAATAGTTTCAAAACAATTTCTGTTGCCTCGTTTTCGGATTTACCTTGTTTAACCAATCTTACGATTGCTCTCTCACATTCTTCCCCAACCTTAACCATTCCGTTTGGCAGTCCTTTTTTAATTTTCTCTACTTTATTCATAGTACAAAGTTAATGGTTTTTTTTAATCTACCAAATTTTTTTGTGTCCCCGACAGGGTTCGAACCTGTGACCCCTCCATTAAAAGTGGAGTGCTCTGAAACCAACTGAGCTACGAAGACATTAGTCGGGATACCAGGACTCAAACCTGGATGATGTCCACTTCCCAAAAGTGGCGACTTAGTCAATTAGTCCACATCCCGTTATAGAGGAAGAAGTAGGTGTCGATCCCAATACCTTTCGGTACCGCCCGTTTTCAAGACGGGGTCACAAGCCGTTGTGATTCATCTTCCTTATTGTTGTTCCCCAAGGGTTCGAACCTCGATTCCATGGACCAAAACCATGTGTCCTGCCGATTAGACGAGGGAACATTAATGAATCCAATATGTCAAAGAACTTTTTCTTTTGAGGTTCCTATCAGGGTCGAACTGATGACTCCGGGTTACAAAGCCGGGATATTACCAAACTATACTAAGGAACCAAATTTTTGGGTATAAAAAAACCCTAACTGTTTTGAGTTAGGGTCTTATATTTCTTATATGTTTAGTTAATCTTTATCAACTCATAAATAAAAATGCCCTATTATGCGACTTAAGCGTACGATACACGTTAAACGACCACTGAATGCTCGGGTTACAAATGTTCATATGTCTATTAGTTGTTTTCATCTTGTTATAAATATATTGTTTTTTCTAAAAATTTTAATTCTTGTACAAATATATGTGATTTTTTTTAATTGACAATCGTTTTTTCAATATTTTCCTGTTCTTCATCCAATCTACGTAAGAACACGTAGTAATCTTCCGATTCTATAAATTCGTTATGAATTAATTCTAAAATTTCTTCCATATTATATTTTTTTTACTTCGTATATGTGACCTGAATCAGAATTAGTTTGGAAGATCTCTTTCATTTTTTCAGCCTCTTCGATGGTGTTAAATTCCCACACTTCAGTTTCGGTATTTAATAATATTACAGGAAGTCTTTTACCTGAAATTCCTTTATTATTTGTTTTTACGTGTTTAATTATAATGAACATAAGTTTTTTATTTAAAAATACTTAATACTTAAAACAATATCAAGTTAAAATCTTAATTTTGGTAGATCAAGTCTTCTATTTGGTTTTGGCGGATTAAACTCATCATTAATTTGTCTCTTTGTTTTTTGTTTTATTTGTTCAACATTTTTTCTTTGTTCTGTTACTATATTAACTTCAGTTACTTTTTCTTTGTTTTTAAGAATATTAAATAAAGGATTGTCCGAAACTACTTTTTGTTTTTTACGAATAAAAACTTCTTCTATTATTTTTGGTTCTTTGTTAAAAATAGAAACCAAACATTTTTCATTATTTGTTTCAACTATTTCAGGGTAAACAAACGTTTCTAAAATCCCATCATGGTCAATAATTTTAAAATCCCTTATGTTTAATTTTTTAGGATTGCCGTCACCTTTTTTAGATTTTGATATTTGTTGATATTGGAATCTTTTTGGTGATCTTAGTCCGGTGTCAGTACGACTTGTTAAACCATTATCATGAATTCTTCTTTTAAATAAAGTTACAGGTGTATGTAGTATTTTACATTTTCTCTTATATAATCTACCCATAAAATCAGAATCAGCAGCACACATCCAAGGTTCAAAACCATTCATATTTAAGAATAATTCCTTAGTTATTGCAAACACACCCTCACCAAAAAGTGACTTATTTGACGGTGTAATACCAACACCAAAATCTTTATATTTTGGCTTTATACAATCATATTTATCAATATTATTAATAATTGTTGACACTAATTCTTTTTCTGATATATCATCAGAATCAAAAAATAATAAATTTTTAGAATTACATATACTTGTTAAAGTGTTCTTAATTGAGTAAGGACCTTCATTTTCATTGAAATAAAAAAATGTTACGTTTTTTGGGAACTTTTTTCCTTTAATAAAATCCATAGTTTCTTTACACCCGTCAACCCCAATTAAAATCTCCACATTATAATTTTCTGTGGATTTGACCAAAGAATTTATACATTCGTCAAGGTAATTTGTATTCTTATATGTTGGTACAATTATAGATAAATCAAAATTATGTTTAGTCACTAATTTAGTTTTTAATCTTTCAGTATAATTCATTTTAGATTCATGATCCCCATGAATTACCATAGATTTTTTGGTGTGGTATAGGAAAAACTTTTTTTTGTTTAATCTATCAGTTATTTGATGACCAACACCAGAACTTAGATTTGGGTTTTTAGACCACCTAGATAGTGGTATATCATATATTTTATAATCCAAGGACTCAAAAAACTTTTTTTCACAAATAAAACATAGGTCATTCCATTGCGTTTGATAAAAATCCCCATAATCCACCCCTTTAGGGTAACCCCAATTATCTCTAAGAACTCTATCGTCTGTTAATATGTTTAAACATATTTTTTTTCTTGAGTCAATTTTTATGTACATCTCTTTAGTTTCTTCAAAAAAATTATCAACTAATTTAATGTCGTCAGGTAAATAAATAAAATATTTAGAATGAATATTTTTTACAAATTCAAAAGTTTTATTAATAACATTATAATACTTTTTTTTACCCATGTTTGGGTAAATATCTATTTTTTTTACGTCATACCTACTAAGGTCATATTCAACGTCGCTACCATCATTAAAAACCGCAACCAAAACATTATAATCTTTTTTTTGGTTATTTATATCATCTAATAACCTTTTTAAAAAATCAGGTCTATTATATGTGGTAATTAAAATACAAAAATCATAAATTTTATCCATATTAAATATTTAAAATACTTTTACATTTATTCAAGAAAAAACTGTCTTTTTTTCTGAATCTAGATTCAAAAGAATGATAAGTGTTATTCTCATAGTTTGTCCCATACCCAAACCAAATATTGTCTTTTAATTTAACAGTTGGAACTTCTACGCTTGTTGGGTATAATAATTTAATCTTTACGTCTTTTTCTATTGCGTTATGGGTTATTTCTGCACCACAATCTGATCTATTATTTGTTGTAAAACTTGGTTTACCTAATCTTTCATATGTCTTCATAGTAAAAACCATAAAAGAAGGTGCAACATAAATAAAAGTATTATGAGGTTTCATTAATTTAGGGGCTAACTGAGAGTTACCAAATACACCATCATTTTTTATCACCCATTCAACCGCATGTCCTATTATTTTTTTGTTTAATGGAATACAATCAATATCAAATAGAACAATAACTTCATTTGGGTCTTCAATTGTTGTTAAATAATCGTCAATTGAATTACCATGACTAACCCAATTTGATACGTTTATCTGATTTATATCATATTTAAAATGATTAAATACTTTTTTTTGATAATCAACAACTATTGGGTTTATTTTTTCATTATAAAATGTTATTATCCTCATATTTTATAAGTAGTTATTAATGTCCTTTATCCAATTTTGTTTTTGAGAATAAATTGTTTTTTTACCTGGGTTTTGGTTTTTAATAAAAGGGGTGTCCTTCCAAAGAATTAAAATATCCTTATTCATTGCACCAGCACAATGAGCTAATCCTGTATCATTTGATATTATCTTTTTTGCATCCCTAACTAACGATAAAGATCTTCTAATATCTCCAATCTCAATTCGGTCACATATTTTTTCCATCCAAGGATTTTGTTTCATATCGGATTCAGATCCGGTAAACACCAAAGGTAATTTACTTTTTTCTTTAATTTGATAAAAAATAATTTCGGATATTTCCTTTTTTCCAAACCAATGTGGTTTTGGGTCTTTATCATTCATAGATAACCCACCTAAACCATTAAGTAAAAGTATATAATCTTCATTATTTTTAGGTATTTCACTAACATTATCAACATACGTGTGATACTTTTCTGTCCAAGGTTGATTGATAACATTTTCAAAAACGTATTTATAGTCTGGCGTATTTCTGTTAACCATACTACTTGATATTGTTGGTTCTCTTCTTAATTTACCTACGTGATTCATAAATTCACAATCGATGAAACATTCCTTAACATAAGGAGTTGTAAAATAAACGTCTATTTTTTCTCCACGTATTTCCGATAATTTTTTTATTGTTGGCGTTAACATTATAAAATTACCTAAAGCGTAGGATTTATTCTGTTCTATTAATGGTCTTTTCATATTAAAAATTTATATAATTTTTTACATAAATACAGTGTTAAAAACAAAATGGGAACCTAAGTTCCCAAATTGCTAGATAATGAACACCTCCCCTTTCTTTGATGGTTTATCCTTACCAATCAACTACGATCGATAAGTGTTTTCAGTATCACCTATAACTTTTATTTTTAGTACAAACTCCACTATTAAGTCTAACCGCAAAGTCTCCCATGGTAGCACTTGGTAATTGATTTAAAAAACTAATTAATTCTTTTCTACCTTTTCTCATTTCTTTATCGAACATGTTTTTAGTACCTAATTTACCTAAATCTTCGTATTGTTTATCACACCAACATTTTTGTATTTCGGTCTTTACATTAACCAATAAAGTTGGTGAGTAAACTCCATCCTCTTGGTATGTTTCTCTATAAACACCTAGAATATTTTTACAATTGTCAAAATTTCTATTTTTACTTACCTCGTTATAAAAACTTGTTATTTCCGAAACTGACTCTTTATTATTTGTTTTTAAAGGCTGAGTATCAGTATACGTATAAACCATCATCATAAGATTAAGTCTACCTGATTTATATACAGACCTTAATTGTCCTCTAAACACAAAATCTCTAATTTGTTTTTCCGTTGGTGATGTTAATGGGTCATAACCGTAAGCCGTTTTACTTTCATTTGCGGATGTTTTTATTTCATTGATTAATGTGTCAATACTTCCAAAAACATCGGTCCCTGTAGGATCTACCTTTTTTTGGAAAAAATCTTTGTATTTTTCTACGTTATACGATATTTTTAATGTCTCCATCATTTCCACAAATGAACCAAAATCAGAAGAACTAACTTTTTGATTTATTAGTTCCACAATTTGTTTAGTTACTTGTGTTAACATTTTTAAAGACAGGAAATTTGGAACATACTCCGATGGAGATAGGGTGTTTACGTTAATCCAACCTGTCGGGTCGTAAAAACTATTTAATATAGTTCTATATTGTTCCATAGAATTAACAAGTTGTTGAGCATCAGGATCAACCTCTTGTTTTTTTGCCACGCAATTTTTTGTTGTCTCATCATAGTTCATTCCTTGAGACTCACATTCTTTCTTTTTTGCTTCAGGATCCACAACAGGGTTTTGGTTACCCTTTTTCCACTCTTCAAATTTTAATTTTAATTCTTTCCATGCCGCCTTTAATCCAGGACCACATGGTTTTGTTAATGATTGTTGATAAGTACAAGTTTTAGCGACTCCACTACCATTAACACCACAAGCTTTTGATTTATGAGCTATTGTATCAGGATTTCCTGACCCGTCAACCCATCCTTGACTAATCCAAATATATTTTATAAATTCAGGTTTTTCTGTTTCACTAGGACATTCGTTTGATACGACAGGAGGAGTTACAACAACAGGAGTCGATCCCTTTTTTTTACATTTAAAATAATTACTTCTAGTATCCTTCCAGTAATTATAATTAGCAGAATCGGACATATTCGCATATTCTGTTTGGGTTATAGTAACCTTTGTTCCGGCTTGACAATCAGTGGTCTCATTAAATTCAAGTAATAAATTAAGTAATTTAAAATTTTTCATATATTTTTTTATAATTTAATGTTAAGAATCAAATCTACAATATTGGTCAAATAATGGGTCAGTTGTTAAATCAGGTTTATTAGCACTTACCCACTCGTCATATGAAAAAATTAATACTAAATCAACATCACTAGTGTTTGTGTAAGTAAATTTTAACATTGTCAAATCTTTTCCGTCTTTATTAACTTTTGTTTCTCCTTCATATTTAATGTCGGTAGCTAAAACTTTTTTCTTTATAAACTTAGAAATAACCGATTTTTCATATAACATTGTTTTAACTTTATCTATTTCGGCTGAAGGAACTTGTTGTTTAGTAACAATAGGTGTTTTTGATCCTTCTTTAACAAAAACTATTTTTGATGGTATTGATGTTCTATCTGTTGTGTATGTACCATTTGAAGTATCATATGGTGTAACTGTTATTCCAGATATAACAGTTCTTGGGGATGAGTTATCCGTTGGGTTCTGAAAATAAGTAACATACGACTTGTTATCAACAGGGTGAAATATAAATTGATCCATTACGATATCCGTCCAACCGTTTGAGTCTCTTAGATATTCTTTTAAATCTGCCTCAGAAACGTAAGCATAATCTTCAATCATTACGTCTATCATTTTCACCGCAGTTTCATAACCAATTCTTAAAATAGGTGCCGCCCCAAAAAGTCCGCCACCTAACATATCTTTACCGGTTTCATAACCAAGTCTCATTAAAAGTTCGCCACTTGTTTCACCAACTTTTGGTCCTTGATTGTACTCCCTAAGTTTATCGGCAAATTGTATTGTAAAAATAAGAGTGTTAAATCCCGCCCATCTTTTTAACATATCTTTAAATGTTCCAAATTTACCCGTATTTAAACTTTGACCAAATAATAGACTTTTAATTGTTGATATCCATTCTCCATTACTCATGTAAGCATCCCACCCCATAAAGGACTTAGTATTAAAAAACCAATTACCTGACTTTTTAATGTCTTCAAAAACTGCGGTACTAATTGCATCAATATCCGACTCAGTTAAAGCCTTTCCTGTTCCAGCACCACCCCCAAGTTTTTTAAGTACTTGAGCGGTATTTGTGATTGTACCTTGTAAAGGTTGAAATTGTTCTCCAAGTTTGATTCTATTTAAAAATTCATTTTCAATATTGTTCCAAAACTTATTGTATTTTTCAGGGTTTTTCTTTGCAATATTGTTTAAAATTCTACAAGCTCTTGTATCACAACCAGCCAAACGTTCTTGAAACATTTTCTGAGCCTTTTGTTTTTGGTCTAATGGTATATCATTATTATTAATAACATCTTCAATCTCAAAATCTATTGTAATTGGTTCTTCTAAATCTCTTTTTAAAATAGTAAATTCCGCATCATCTATTAAGGCCATAATCTCATCTTCCTCTCTTGCAATAATATCAATATAAGAGTCAGGATCATTTTTTTCAAAGATTTCTTCTTGCAAATCGGCCAAATACTTCTTTACATTATCGGGAGCATCATCCGAAACTTTATTTAAATCTTGAGCTAAAATACCCCACATTTCTGGATTTGCATCAAAAATAGTAGATTTTTTAACACCACCTGATTTCTCAATTACCGCCAATAAATCTAATAAAGTTGCATTTTTATTATTAATTTGTACATTCTTAGACAACTGAACGGTTCTAAGCATTGACGCAACATCACCATCCATAGTTAAAAGAGTTTGTACATTAAGACCCGCCAATCTTCTTTCTATATTTCTTGATGCCTTTGCTAATACTTTTTTTAAGTCATCACCACTATCTGTTAATGTTTTTCTTAATGATGCAACAACAAATGGATCAGTTAAATCACCAGCAATACGACCACCAAGTTCATTTTGAGCGTCTATAAGTTCCTTCATATAGATTTTTTCCTCATCGGCTAAGGTTTTATAGAATTCTGCCGCTTCTTCATTAGAATATCTAAAAAATTTCCTAACTAATTCTATCATTTCTTGTTTGGGACCTATAGCCGCCTCATTAATTAGTATTTTTTTTATTAAATTTCTTGATTCATTTAAAGGGTTAGTCTTAAACCCCATTAAATTTTTTATTCTGATTATTTCATTTATTTGATTTCTAACCATGACTTTTTTATTTTATGTTTTATATAATAAATATGTTCTTATTTAATAATGTAATTAAATAAGGATTTTAATTTTCTACTTTTTCTTTTATTTTTTTAAAATATTTAGTTTTTCCAAGACTATCTTTAAATGTACAATATTCATAGTTAGGATCATTTAACGTACCGATTTCGCTTGCCTTAGTAATTTCAGTAAAACCTGGTTTATTACAAGAACTATTTTTAAAATCAGAATATAAAGTTCCGTATTGTGCCCATAAATTTTTCATTAATGGGTGAGACAAAAAGTCAGGATAATCAAATTTTGGTATATTTTGATTTATAGGGTTAAACCATTTTTCACATAAGATGTTTCCTACCGCCCTATTAGGGTTAGGTACGGTTAATCCACCATCTATACCCTTTACCCAAAATTTATTTTTTTGAGTTTCTTTTGTAAAAGGTGAAGTAATTTCAATATTATAATAGTATTGAAATTTATCGTTATAATTTAAGTAAGCCCAATTTAAAAACTCACATATTTCTGATTTACCTTTAAGTACTGATCCGTTGGCCGGATCTAAATCAGGTCTACTGTTAATAAGTGAGTTTTTTGCAATATTTGAGTCAAAAATAGGAACACTAAGACTATTTCTAGTACCTGACTGTACTTGTTCACATTGATTAATATAGTTTAATAAACTTATTTGATATGATTTATAAATTGTGTCCGATAAAAATCTTGTTGGGTCTACCGTTCCGGACGCTCCCATCCTACATAAATCTTTATATACTTTTAATAGTTCGTTTGTTTTAGAATAAAATAACTTCCAATTATCAGACTCCGAAGCTTTCCCAATTTCATCTGTTAATTTTTTTATCTTTGTCTGTATTTGATTAGCAACTTTAGTCCCAAATAGTCTTTCTGATTCTGATATTCCTTTATCCACTCTTGCTTTCATTTCTGATGGTTTACCCAATTCACTATCACTTGAGAAAAATACTGCGAATATTATTCCTGCCACTCCCGCCATACCAAGAGAAAAACCTAAATTTTTAGCGGTAGATGGCCAATGAGACGGCATCTTCTTAATAGATCTTTTTTCTACCGCATTTAAAAATTCATAAGCCTTTTCTATGTTACCGCCTTTTGCGTTTAATAAGGCTAGTTCTAATCCAGAATAAATTTTTCTTTCTATAATCTTAGTTCCATTTCTTGCGGTTGTTTCAGCTAAAGGTAATGCTTTTGAAATATAATCATATAATGCAGGGTCAGTAACCTTCAATCCGTCAAGCCATTGTTTAAATTCGGCAGGAGTTTGCATACCACCCGACTTATTTTTTCTAACCAAATTTTCTATTGCTTCATCAAAAGATGCGGGTTTTTTTAAAAATTTATTAAATCTTCCTAATTCACCAAATGCGGGTATTAAACACATAAAAAGTATTAATCCTGCTTGTGAATCCATACCCCTATCGTGAAGGTATATTGATTCAGGAACTCCAATAATTGCCTCAGTAAATACCACAACAGAAACTCTTACTGCGGTTGATGCGGCGGCGGACAATGCCAAACCCTCTACGGCAGCGGCGGCTAATCCTCCTGTTAATACCCCTAATAAAATTGCAACCCCTATAGTAATTAAAGTACCTGAACTTGAGTCATACCATTTATCAAAATCTGATCTTCCACCTTCTTGTTCTATTTTTGCCCAAGAATATTCTTCTATATTATTTAACGGAGAAGACGATATTAGGTTGGCCAATTTTTCATTTTTTTCATTTTCAATATTTTCTAGATCTCTGTTCAGTTTTGCCTCTCTTTCCATCTGTTGGACATTATAAGGTTCGTATTCAGAATCAAAAACTTCTAATAACATATCATTTTTATTGTTTTTAGATTCTTGTATGTTTCCAACATTATTAATATAAAAATATCCGGACGATTTAAAATTTGAATAAAGGTCCCACCCCCTATTTTCACTACTAATACTTCCAACAGAAATCAAACCTTCACTAGTTAATTGTAAAGTTTTAATTGCTAAATTTGGGTCTTTTAGTTGGAATAGTAAAGTATAAATTTTATTCCCGTAAGCGTTTGGTTTATCACACTCATTAACTTTTTTAATTGAGAAAATGCAGTTTGAAAATTGTTCAAACCATTCTTTTTTTGGTAAATATATCCTAATAGGGGAGTCTTTTGAAGGTTTTATATAAGTCCCGTCTTCATCCTCAAATAAATCCTCACCTGGAACAAACCCCATTTTTTCTAATCCCATAATTTTCCATACAGGATCACTAAGATTAATTTTTGAATATGTATAACATTTCCCAACCATCATATTAGGAACAAAATATCCCATAGGTATGTTATTTTTTCCCGTTTCTAAAAAAGTTTGTCTATTAAAAATACTGTCTTCAGGTGCAGTATTAGGATTAAAGAAGTTCATAATGCCTTGAGCGGCAGATAATCCAGTTGGACCTACTCCAATTGGAAGTGCCTCATTAATAGTCATTAATGATTTAATATTTTCTATTTCTTCGTTTAATTTATTTTTACTCATTATCCAAATCTTTTAAAGTTAGTTCCACTATTGGACGGTAATATAAACCCTTGTTTTATTGAGTTTATCATTTTTTGATTCATCATTTCTACCGCAGCAATTTGTTCATCAATACTCAATTCACCTGTGACCTGTGTTTTTTGATCAGGTCCCTGTTTTCCCCAAAGTTCGGTGTGATCGTATTTTTTTAAACCATTATAATTTATTTCTTTTAATTTTTTTAATTCATCAACTGTTGCCGTATTAAAATTTAAAACTTTAATTGATTTCGGTATTTTTTCAACACCAATTCGATATAAAGGTTTTGTTGCGGGATGTTTCTTTGGAGTACCTTTTAACCAAGACATAGATAATTTATCTTCTGTATAGGCATTATCAAAAGCCTCAACTAACTCATCCCAAGCACCCGTAAACCAAGGTAATAAAATTTCTTTATTTGAGTTTACGTCATTTTTTATTACTTCTTGTTCACTTTTTACCCATATTAAACCATCCTCAAATTTTTTTTTATCAATAAAATCATCTATTTTAGGTTCATAAACTCTATTAATATAACTTTCTGTTCTATCATTCCATTCGTTGTCCAAACCGTATTTACCTGTGGAATCTTTTGTGTATAAATCCCCCTCAAGAGAATCATAAAAATCAACTTTAGATTTATAAATTAAATTCCAATCCACACTTAAATTTCCTTTTAATTTAAATTCCTGTAAAGATAAACCCATACTACTTGGTGATAACGCATTCGGTGGGTTATCCCAAGAATCTGTACCAAGACTACTATCTCTTAATATGTTCTCAACTTTTACAACTCCTGAAAAATTTGAGGCTTCACTTCCTGGTTTATTGCACTTGTTTGTATCAAATATACCTGTATATGGATCTTTTACTTTTGATTGACCTTCCTCAATATAACCAACAAACCTATTAAACCAAGGAAACCAATTGTCTGTCATACAACCAACATATGTTTTATCACCTTTTTTAAATTTTAATACGGAATTATTGTTAACACCTGTTGAAAATACAGACTGCCATGCATACCTTAAACATAAATTATAATCTATTGGGGTACAGTCGGGGTCATATGTAAATTTGGTTAAATTATATGAATTTCCATTTTTTAATGTAATTGGATTTAGTAATTTCTTTTGATAAAGATATTCAACTTTGTTTTTATCTTTATCACTTACAACTTTTACTTTTTTTGATTTACATCTGGTGTTAGAGGATGACGAAACGTAATAATCCCAATCATCCGAATATCCAGCATCATATTTTGGGTACCTTCCTGATAATTTCATACATTGTGAACCAAAATAATTTATGGCTTTTGATTCGTTATATGACTCATTAACTTTAGCCCACTCTAGTGGTGTTATTTTTGATTTGTTATAATCTTCTTGTGTTTGATATAACGTTTCATTAGGGACTACACTATTAATACTTATTAATTGATTTTGCATGGATTCTTTTGGTAGAGAGTTTGACTTATTTGTATTTTTCCAAGCAATATCTTTTAAAAAAGATCCTGAGATATTTTTAAAATTATCATCTTGGATTTTTTTCCAATAATCCCCTTTATCGTAATATCCGGCATTTTCTAAACCTTTTTCAAGACCTTTACGTTTTAAATATTCGCTTTCATAGTCTTCAGAAATATTTAATAGTTTTTGTTCTGTCACATGTTTAGACCTATCGTAATTTATTAGTCTTAAAGAATTTAATATTATGTTGTCAATATTTTTCATAATAATGTATTCGCCTTTCCTCTTGTTATTTTATAAAGGTCTTTCCATTTAGACTTACTGTCTATTTGGTTGGCCACACTTCTTGCCAATCCTGTCTCCCATTTAGTTACAGTAGGGTATGGTGCTGAGGATCCTCCTCCACCTCCACCTCCGGCTTCATCTTGTTCTCCTAATTCTCCATTCTCAGAAGAATCAAAAGTATAATCAGACATTAATCTCATTATTTGATTTAAGTCGGTCAAAATAAATCAGATTTAGGTAATTTATTGGGATAAACAATGTAATACTCATTTAAATAGGCCAATAACATTTCTTCATCTACCGTAGCAAAATCATCAAAATCTTCATCAAAATCTTCATCTTCATCTAAATCAAAAAAATTAGAATCTTCGGTTATAATGTCATAACCAAATTCTTTTGCTTCTTCTAATTTTAGAACATCATGTCTTATCTCATCTTCAGAATCTATCGTTAATCTAAATGAAACATCAAGTCTTTTTGTGTCTTGATCAAAATAATATGATGAGATTTCTTTTATTTCCATTAATTATATTTTTTAAACCTTTTAAACATATTTAAAGATTCATGAACATTATCTTTTAAAGGCTCTTGTTCGTCCTCATCAATTTCAGTATATAAATCAAACTCATTAATTTCTTCACCTAATTCATCTTCTGAAGACATTAATTGGTTAACCCAATCAGTATCATCCTCATCTTTATAATCGTTAAAATCTAAACCAATATTACGTTTTAACCCTACATTGTCAATAGGTATATTAGTTTCGTTAATATTAACGTTAGTGTAGTTTTTAACAACACCTTTGTTTGATACTGTAATTCCATTTTTGTCATTTGCAAAATCTTGGACGTATAGTGGTTGATTATTTATTGATTGACCGTACTTGGTAACAAAACCATCATAAACTGTCTTATGTTTATCTAAAATGTTTTGTTTTTCTTGTTTGTTAATATTTAAAAAGTAATTTCCCATAATTTAATTTTATTATAAATACTTTATTAACGCATAAATTTACTACCACCTTTCATTTTGGCATATAGTTGAAATAGGTCAGTCGCATCTTGCTGAACTTTTCTTTCCAAACCTCTCATATTATCTGCACCAGTTACGGAATAGGCACCTCTAATGATCATGTTCTTGATCTTATCTGAATTTTCAAGAACATAATCATAATTTTCTTGTCTTTCCTCACTATCAAAGTCTTCAAAGTAGTGTTGGTGATAAATTCTATCTCTACCCATATATAGGTATGGTGAAGACCCATTCATATTTACAATACTAGAGATTCTAAGAGCCTCTAAATATTTGTATATTTCGGCAATATTATATAACTCAGATAACCTTACAAACTCTTCAGGTATTTTTTTTTTTGACTCTTTTATAATCTGACCTTTTGTTAACGTTATAAAATTTTCCTCTATTCGATCTTCATTTGAAGACTCGTCATACTCTTCGTCAACGATTCTAAACCAATTATCCAACCTTTTACCTGTTTCAGGATTAATATCATCAATTAATGATAATGAACCAATAACAGTTCCATTAGGTGTTTTCCACTCAACGCCATAAATTTTACTTCCTTGTACGTTACTAACAAATTTAACCTTACCCATCATTGATGGAGGTATTTTATAAGGATCGGTCATACTTATTAACTGAACCGAGTCGCCAACTTCCAAGTCAGCATTTAACAATTTTTTCTTTCCCATATAAATAAATATTACGATATATTTATTAATTAACCATGAATATAATAATTACGGAATCTCAATATAAATATATTTTACTCGAGGAGTCAAGCAACGGTATTATAAAAACTTTAAATGGTTTAAAATCATTCACATCTAAAGTACTTAAAACCTCCGAAAAACAAATTGGTTTTGATCTTGGATTTTTAATAACTTGGGGGTCGACCATTGGTGGATTTATTGGTCCTATTTCTGATTTTGTTAAAAACGAGTCTGTAAATATTAATGATACGGATCTTTTTTTAATATTAAGTGGTGTTATATTGACTTATTTTTCATCAAATAAACAAAAATTAAATAAGGTTTTATTGGCAATAAAAGATCGTGGATTAGTTAATCTATTTGATAAAACTTTATCTAAATCTGAAAATTTAGAAAAAGTATTTTTATCGTTTATTGATAGTTTAGGTATTACAACACATAAAATAAGTAATATGATTGCTTATGCGTTTCTAATACCTATAATACCACAATTATATGAAATATCTCTTACAAATATGGGTGAATCAGAAATTAACGAATTAACAAAAAGATTAGTTTCATTTGGTGGAATAACAATTTCTGGTGTGGTTGTAAGAGAATTAATTAAAAAAATAATAAATAGATTTAAATCTTAATTTAAAATTTATTATTGGGGTCAATAAATAGACCAAAAGATAACTTTTGGATCTCTGAAAATTTATAAGTTATTTCCGATAATAAAACCCCTCTTGTAGTATTCCCATTTACTATGTCCAATTTTGAGGTTACTTCAAATCTTGACCCATTTATAATTTTATCGTTATAGTTTTTAATGGTGTCAGCAAGAGAATCTATATAAAAATCACAATCATCACAATCAATAGATTTTAGGTCTATGTTAAAAATTAGTTCATGAAAAATATCAAGTTTTTGATCATAAGAATAATCATCTAATTCTATTTTAACTCCCTCATTTCCAAATTCAGATAATAATTTAGATCTTATTAATACTAATCTTTTAATGTCTTCTATTTTTTGTATGTATTTTTGTGGAAATATTCTTGCCATTTTATTTGTTATTCATTAATATATTTATAACATCTTCCATTTCTTTATTACTTAATCTATGAATATCTTTGTGTTTATCAAACCAGTTTTTAACCACCATTTCATATGGTTTTTTTGCGATTTTTGATAATCTCTTGAACCCAAATACTTGAGCATCAATTTCATGTGGTTGTGTGTAATATTCGTAAGGATCCTCTTCTTCAGGACCATCTAAATCAAAAGTTTCTTTATTTCTTTGATCAATATGTCTTATTTCATGAGCAACCACTTGGTTTAACTCACCAACTAAATCATATAGTATTTTATTTTTTACATCAGGATTATAATCTATTATAATTTCTATTATATCATCACTACCCCAGTAATTTCCATCAACGATAAAATCATCAACATCAAAGTTGGGGTTTATAATCACTTCAACGGATAAGTTGTTTTCAAAATTAGTGAAATTATAAAAATCTTTATCATCATTTATGTAGTTGGGTAAATAAAATTCACCGTCTTCCTCTTGTTTAAATACTGAGATGATATCTTTTACAATAACTCTTATGACTTCCCTACGTCTATTGTTCTCAAGTAACAGATCATTATATTTCATATTAATAAATATTAGTGTTGATTGTATTTTTAATAATACGTATTTTTTTATAGAAGGTAAATTAATGAAACTATTAAACAAATAGAAAGTACTAAAAATGAAAAACAAATTTGATTTCGAAGACATCACACTTATCCCACAATTTAGTTATGTGGATAGTAGGTCTGAATGCAACACAACTTGTGAGTTTGGTAAATTTAAATTTAAATTACCTGTGGTTCCTGCAAACATGGAAAGTATAATAGATGTTAGTTTGGCAATTAAACTCGCTGAGGAGGGTTATTTTTACATTCTACATAGGTTTAATATTGATGAGGTTGAGTTTGTTAAAACAATGAAAGAACTAAATCTTATCTCATCAATTTCTATTGGTGTGAATGATGACTCATATGGGTTAATTGATTATTTGGCATCGAAAGACCTTATCCCTGATTTTATTACAATTGACATTGCACACGGACATTCAATTAAAATGAAAAAAATGGTCAGTTATATTAAAAATAAGATGTCTGATGTTTTTCTTATTGGTGGTAATGTTTGTACTCCTGACGCAGTTAAAGATCTAACAGAGTGGGGATGTGATGCAATTAAGTGTGGAATTGGTGGTGGGTCAGCCTGTACTACCTACCATTCAACAGGATTTGGCAATCGAGGGTGGCAAGCAAACATGATTGAGTGGTGTAGTAGAGAGTCAAAAGTTCCAATAATTGCGGATGGATCAATTAAAGAACATTCTGATATTGTTAAAAGTTTGGTTTTAGGGGCGTCTATGGTTATGGTTGGGGGTATGTTTGCCGGTTATGACGAATCTCCAGGAAAACTGATCGAGAGTGGTGATTCTTTATTTGTTGAGTTTTGGGGTAGTGCCTCCTCATCTCAGACAGGCAAAACCAACAGAATAGAGGGTATTAGAAAATTAATACCATATAAAGAGAAATCAATTTTTAGTAAATTAAATGATATACAGGAGTCTCTACAAAGTGCAATTTCTTATGGGGGAGGAAACCCAAAAACTTTAGATTGTTTAAATACAGTAGAATACGTGATTAAATAATTACCAAGATCTACACGCCCAATATCTTGGTTTCCATCTTGGTCCTGGATTGTCACAATTATGTCTAGCCCTGAATGATCTTCTTCTTTCGGGGTTATTCTTTTTTATAACCATTCTTTTACCGTGAGCAGACTTACCACCAAAACCAAAATTAACTTTAACAACTTTACCTTTATCGTTTTTGACATAAACTTTGAATTTTTTTATGTCTCCTTGCATTATTTTACCTAACTGTACTTTTCTTCCTTGATATTCTGACTCATTAATAAAATCAATATTTTCGACAGAACCATAATAGTCTTCATATAAAATATTAAAAAATTCCTCCCTTAATATTTTATTCAGTAATAGTTTTATTGTTGATTCATTTATCATGTTAAATAATTTATTAATATAAATATTTGTAAATTCAGTAATTTCGATATATTTATGTAAAAAATGATAATATGAGAATGCGTAAAATTTCAGAATCAGATATTAGAAGAATCGCCAATAGAATATTAAGTGAAGAGGATTCAGAAACCAAAAGAAAGAAGGAACAAGTTAAACCAAGATGTGTTCGTGAAAATGTAATTCCATTAGATGAAATTGTTGGTAGATCAGAGGAGTTTGGTAAATATTCTTCAGGAATCACAAAAAGACAATCAGGAGTTAATTCTATGGTAGATACTTTAGGTATATTAAATAACATTAGATTATTTAAGGACATTAAAGACGGTGGATCCCATTTAGCTTATGAAATGATGAACCATTTAAATAAGTTTAGAAATAAAAACTATTATGATGAAACAACAGGTGATTGTCATAAATCTATGGATAAAATTATTGAGTTATATAAAGAAAATGAACACGGTACTGAACTTGTTAAGGATATTGAGAGGGTGTTAAATTTACAGACAAGGGAAGACGAATACACCCCATCCCCAAGGGCTAAAGAATATTTAAAACAATGTGTAAACTTAGTTAAAGGACAATAAGGTTTTGCTTAGGATCGTTACCGTTAACGGTAACAAATAAAGGGACAATTCGCTACTGTCCCTTTTTATTTGACCATAATTTTCATTCATAATGTAAAAAATTATAAAGTAAATGGTTTTACCTAAAAAAATTAATATTTATAATTAAAACAAATAATTATGAAAAATTTTTTTAAACAACTGTTCTGTGACAACAACTCAATAAACGAAAAATCCGTAGTAGGGTTTATTGCGTTTATTATGATGTGTTTATTTGCCGGTGCGGATATTGTTACAGGTTTTATGGGATCTCCGTTAGTGGTTAATGAGTTTATTTTCAATTCATTCCTTATCATTGTGTTAGGGTCTTTTGCTATTGGATCTGTCGATAAATTTATCAATAAAAAACATGGATCTGAAAACGAAGAAACTCCTGTAGAGTGATTATTATTTATTTTATTATTTTCACTAACCCTACTTTAAAAAGTGGGGTTTTTTATTTAACGTAAACTTAACTTTTGTATGACCTACTTTACCCCATAAAAAATACTTATTATTGTTATGATTTATGTGTTAATTTTTACAATATCTGTTTATTCTATTTTTTTTAACAGAATTATAAAAGATAGGAAGGAATATCTTGAGTGGTATAATTCACTATACAAGAAAAATTAGGTATTTTAGTAAAAAACCCTTATATTTGTATAATATGAACGATAAAAAGATTAAAAAAGTCCCTGAACGTAAAAAATACGAAAGGATCATAGAACACGACGACTGTACTATGATATGGAAATACGATAATTATAGGTCAAATACAGGCCCATATGAGGTTGAAATACGTCAAAAAAAGGTAAAATTAGGTATTTTACCTTAAAAACCCTCCTATTTATTGTAAAAAAAGAAGGGTTTTTATGTAAATTTTTGATTTTTTTTGGTAAAAATGTTACTTTTTCTTTAAAAAGTCCTGAATTACCTTTAATTGTTGGTCAAAATCCTTAGAAAAGTTACCAAAATTACCCATTTTTGGGTTTTTTAACATATCTTGGTTCACTTTTGTTAGGTTTTTAGACATTTCAAAGAAAGATTTACCAAATTTTCTCCACCAAAACACCATTCCGATAGCAATTGCTACTAAAACTACCGTGAAAATGATTAAAACTACCGTTAACAACATATTTTTTAATTTTTATACCAAAAACTTAGTAAATTTTACTTAAAAAGTCAAATTTTTACCTAATTAATGTTATAAATCCGTGTATTTCCTTCTTTTCATCAGTATTTCCAACACTAAACACTATTTTCCAAGGATAAACACCGTCAGGACATGGTTTATTACCATAAGTCCCGTCCCATTTACCTTCAGGGTCCTTAGATTCCCAAATAATGTTACCCCAACGGTTAAAAACTAACAATTCAAACCCATATTTGTCATATCCAGAGGTAAAAACGGGTCCCCAAAGGGTATTATACTCATCACCATTAGGTGTAAACGTGTTTGGGATGTAAAATATCTCATTTGGACACAATTCTAAGGTTATAATGAAGGTTTCGGGGTTAGAAACACATCCATTGTCCCATCTAACTACTTGAAATTGGAATATTCCATCTTGATCCCAAGTAATATTTAAGGTTTGACTAATTGTTGTGTCCCCAAACGAGTACCACTCGTTATATCCACCATTTGGAGACACTACATCAAACATATCGGTAATTGTATCCCCCTCACATATCTCATGATACTCAGTATTTTCAAAAACAACACCGTTTACAACAGGAGAAATGAGTGGTCTTGGGTATATTTGCACATTTATTGATGTGTTAAACAAACATCCTGACTGAAAATAGTCATAATTCACAACATCAAGACCAATAAATCCGTTATTTGGACAATATTGACCATTCCAAACGTTTAATCCATTAAAAATCCCACCTTGTGGGGTTCCATTTAGGTTAATACAGTTGTCGTATTCACAAAATGGACCAACTTGAGTGATCGACGGAAGAATATTTAACACAACAAGGTTAAAAGTTTCAGGTAATGACTGACATCCAAGTTGATTTACACCAATAACTGATAGTGAGTTAGAATAATTACCCCCATTTACGCCAGTAACATCTAAATTTATTTGGTCTGTCCCTTGTCCTGTGGTAATATTACCTATTGTGTTGGACCAAACATACCCTAAGTTAGGAAAAACACTTGTAACACCATAAGGATTAACTGTAGAGTTATAACAAACCGTATCTAAACCTGTGATTTGGTTAACTGTAACCATCGGAGGATCAACTAAAGTGGTTGTTCCTTGTGCAGGACAGTTATATTGGTCATAAACCGTTACAGTTTGTTGACCTGAACATAGATTTGTTACCGTTTGAGTGGTTTGACTGTTACCCCAAAGGAATGTATAAGGTGATACACCATCAATTGGGTTCACAGTTGATGTTCCATCACAATAACCAAAACAAGTTGGGTTAGTATTTGCAAATTGTGGTGATTGTAATGGTGGAGGATTAAGTAAAGTTGCTGATCCACTGTAAGTGCAACCTGCAGCATCAACTAAATTAAACAAATAGTTACCACTACATAAGTTGTTTAGGGTTAAGTTTGTTGATCCACCGTTCCAAGAGATAGTTGTTACTCCTGTTCCACCATTAGGGGTTACTATAATTGATCCATCACACCCATTATTACAGTGTGGATCTTGTAAAACTAAATTTGGTGGTGGTAATTGTGGTGGACCATGTTGAACAAACACAGTATCAGGACCTAAATTACCAATACCTACATTACAAGTAGACCATCCCGCATTACAGGTTGGATAAACAAATTGACAGGTGTAATTTGCACCTGCGGGTGGTGGTGTAACGGTAATTGTTGGTCCAGTTCCAATTGGATTTGGGTTACCTACTTGATACCAAGTTAAAGTTGGTGTTACTGTAGGACCTGAAGGAGTCCATCTATATGAGTTATTTACCGTAGTCCAAGCAGTTGAATTTCTTCCTGGTGATGTAATACCAATAGTACCCAATAAATTATGAATTCCTTGAGTTGCGGTTCCACTTTGCCATTGTAAACAAGCCGGTTTATTTTGAATGTGGTTTTCAATATAATTTGTTGATTCGTAAATTACAATATGAAATGTACCAAAGTTAGAGGTACAAGAAAACATTGGCATATTTGTCCAACTAACAACTAATTTTCTACACGGAGCAACACCCTGAACTTGATATTTTATTTGACCACCAATACCTGGATGCCAATCTTGCCACGGTCCCATAATACAATTCTTAGGTACTAATGCGTTTCCTGTTGGAATAGGTTGTGATGTAAACGTTACGGGTTGTCCTCCACTAAATGAAATCCAACCATTAGACCCAATATAAAATTGTGTATATGTTTGACCAAAGAAACAAAAATTAAACCCAATATTAAATGGTCCTTGTTGTGAGTCGTCAGACATAAACAAACTTGTTCCCGTATTTGTTTGAGCAACATAAGGTATATTTGTTACACCATAGTTTGTTGTTTGGTTTGGATTTGGTCCACCAGGTCCACACTGACTTAAATCCGCTGTTAAAGTGGTTGAGTTAATACCACAAGGTAATAATTGATCGGGGCCTAAGTATGGACAATACTGACCGTGTCCAAGTACTGTAATTAAAATTAGTAATGTTGTTAAAATAAGTTTCATATAAAATAAATAGTAATATTAATAAATAATTCAATTGAAAACCTTGTCAAATGAGCATTTAATGATTACCATATAATATATGAAAAGAAAAAGAATGTTACAACTTTTTTTAGACACCCAACTTAAAGGTCAAATACAAAATATATTTGGTAAAAATAGTTGTATAGTAATTAACAATTTAACTCACGTTAGGAGTAAGGATTGTTATTTAATAAACACAACTTTATATGTTAACAGTTTGGAGGACTTTGAGGTTTTATATCCAACAAGTTTAATTTCATTTATTAAATTAGCTTGGAGTGTGGTTGGTCATAAAAAAGAAATTATTGTTCAATCTTCGTTTGATCTTGTATCTGAATAACCCCAGCATCAATTAAATCTTTAATTGTTTTATTAAGTGGTGCCTTTAGATAGTAATTATCATTTTCATACCTAAAAAAACACCACCCACTTAACCCAATTCTTAAATTTTCGTAATTTTCTTTATCTTTTACTTTATATACTTTTAATCCCACCATCTTCTCATTCTTTCTTTTAATACTCTATGTAAAAGGTCGTGAGCCTTTTCTTCATTATGTTTTGCAACATAAAAACACAAATCTTTTTTATCTAAATCAGGTTTTTCTTTCAATACTTTACGAACACTTGAAGAGTATTTTTTTATATATTCATCATATTTTTCTGAAATAACATCTTGTTCCATTGAGTAGAGTTCTCTATCTCCCTCAATCGGTTCAAATCTAAATTTAGTTTCAGAGTAATCAAGATATTCAATACCATAATAATCTTCTTTAACTCTTTCAATTAAATTAAGGGTTATAGTCATATCACGATTATCACGATCAACTTGCATATGACGATTTGCGTAGATTATCTCCTTTCTTTGAAACTCAATTTTCTTTTGTAATATTGTATAGATATACCAATCGTCCCAATCCTTATCTTTATATAAAGTTGGTATCCACCTTATGATATTTTTACATCCACCAATAAAGTATCTTATTCTCCAATGTAGATTTCTCCAAATACGAGCGGATATTGTTTTTCTATTCCAAGCGGAATCTTCAGGTATTGTCAGTTTTTCGTAATTTTTCATTTTCCTTTTCTTTGTATTGCAAATATACGGAAAATATAACTAAAAAATTAACTAAAACACATAAAAAAGTTTCAAGTATCCAGTGCCAATCTGTTTGTGTCATAGATATGTGAGTACCAAACCACATAAATGAACCATATTTATCCATTATGGTCATTAAAAGATATTTTAAAAATTTAAACATTACGTTTAAATTTAATATCTAGGTTCTTTATTAAACAGTGATTTAATTTGAGTTCCTAATGAAAGTAAACTACTACCTAACATTACCCAAATTGAAGCTTGACCATGAACCGAATTTTTCTCAGTATTTAATTTACCTGACATTGCCAATAATTGTCCTTTAATACTATCACATTTTAAATAATCAGATCCCTTTTTACCCTTACAATCTAAACACTTTTCAATTATATTTTCTTTTAAATTTCCTACCGCAAGTAATTTTAACATTTCACCACAAGGTTTACATTTGTTATTATTTTGATCACATATTTTGTTAGTTAATGACTCAATTGATTCTTTAGGGTCTTCTTCTTTTTTAGGTTCTTCTATTTTTTTAGGTTCTTCTATTTTTTTTTCAGGATCAGTGGGTAATTCTGTGGTGTTTGTGGTTACAACTTCTTGTTCTGACACCACAACTCCTTTTTTATAATCAAAAAGGAATTTAATATAATTTAATTCTTCGTTTATATTAGTTTTCATATATAATAAATATGTTGATTTGTGAAAAAAAATTTCTTATACTTATCATATGTTTAATATTATAAAATCTTATTGGCCTAACATTAAATCATTTTTAATTGATTTGTTGAAATTTAAGAAGAAGGATATACTATATAAGTTATTGGGAGTTTTTTTATGGTTGTATATCGTAAGAATTATTGTAACAATAGTTTTATTAGTAATTTTTATTTTTGTTTGATTTTACATTTATAATTAAAATATTTATATTTTAAAAAAAATAAATTATGGGAAAAATTACAAGTAACAGTACCGTGACTGTTAATTACACGGGTAAATTAGAGGACGGATCAATTTTTGATTCTTCATTGAATGAAGGTAGAGATCCATTAACCGCAACATTAGGTCAAGGCCAACTTATTAAAGGATTTGAGGATGGTTTGATTGATATGGAAGTTGGTGATAAAAAAACTGTTGAAATCGAGTCAGACATGGCTTACGGCCAACATAACGAAGCTATGATTCAAGAAGTACCAAAAGAACAAGTTCCTGAAGGTGTGATGGTTGGTAATATGCTACAAGCAAACACACCAATGGGACCAATTAACTTTAGGGTGATGGAAGTCAATGAAGAAAGTGTTAAATTGGATGGTAACCATCCTTTGGCAGGTAAAAAATTGATTTTTGATTTAGAAGTATTGGAAGTAAAATAATTAAAATCCCCGATTAATTTTGGGGATTTATACTATCTAATAACCAATCCATATAGTTAAGCAACTCTACCGTAACCGGCTATTTTAGGGGACCAATAGGAATTCTTATTAACCCCTGTTTTGGTGTAGTTAGTTTTTTCCGTATCTTGTATTCCAGATGATGAAGATGCGTGTACCATGTGAAAAATTTTTTCATCTTTTTCATTATCGGTTACATTTGAAATTAACCCAATATGACTTATTTTACTACCGCTTTTAAAAAATACCAAATCTCCTGGTTGTATTTCATTAAAAGATATTTTATTTGTGTTTGGTGAGGAGTATATTCCTGAAGCGGTTCTTGGTATTTTTTTTATATCATCAATGCCACCTATAACTCCTGCTTTAGAAAAGACATATCTTATAAATCCACTACAGTCAAATGAATTAGGTCCTTGAGATCCATACACATAAGGTTTACCTATAAAATCCTTCGCAATTTCAATAACTGCAGGTGGTCTATCAACCCTTTCAATTTTTTTAATTGGTAATTCGGGTAGATTCTCACCTTTAAATATATCTTTAACCGGAATAACCTCTCCATTATCAACAGTATTTTTTTCTGTGGTAGTGGTTGTTGTGTAATCAGGGTTATCAAGCATAGATGTTGCGTAAGGACTAAAACTATCTTGTTCTGATATTAAATTACCATGTTTTTTATGCATTTCCAATATCTCATTTTTTTCTGATTGCAATATTTTATTAAAAACTTTTTTCATTGTTAGTCTTTTGGAAATACGGTTCTACTGATTCTTAATCCTTTAGGTAAATCTATATCCTCAACTGATCTAGGTCTTGGAATTCTTCTAACTTTTTCTGGATTAAATTTTGAATTTAATCTGTTAAGTTCTATTTTATATTGCATCCCAAACTCACTTAATCTGTTAATAACGTCATCAATTAGTTCAGTTTTTTCTGATGCGGAAACCCCCGTTACGTAATCATCGTTTTCACTAATGATTTTCTTTATCGCTTTTATTAATTCTGTTTCTGTTAGTCTAACTTCTCTCATTTTAATCGAACATATTTTTTATTTTATCAAAGAAAACATTTCCTGCGATTTTCATTTTATCCCATAGATCTACTTCGTCTTCTGCTTTTACATTACCTTTATCGTCTTTTTCCTCAGTCCCAAATATTTTTTTAAATGTGTTTTTAAATTTATCCCCAAGATCCTCAAATTTACGTTCTGTAGGTTTCTCCGATTTTTTACCAATTGCCTTTTTAAGAACATCTAAAGGATCTTCACCACTGTAAAAACCACCACTTGTTTTATAAATATTATAATGTAGATGAGGTGCGGTGCCTTTTGCGTTACCTGAATCACCTAATGTTCCTACTTGTTGTCCTGCAAAAACAAAATCACCTTCTTTTATTGTTCTTGTATCTAAGTGACCCAACCAATGTGAGAAACCTGTCTCAGGATCTTCAATAATTACGGTTAACCCATTACCACCAAACTTAACTTTACCGTCAACAGGAGCAAGTATTGGAGTTCCTTTAGGTCCAAATATATCAACCCCAATATGTCCGTTTAAATGACCTCCCGCACCTGCGTGAGTTGCTTGTCTTGAATAGTCAGAATTGGCAGTCCCCATAGGGTTATTCCAATCATCCCATTTTTGATCATAACCAATATTATATCTTCCCCCATCAATTGGGAATGCCTCTAAATCGGGTAAGGACTCATTTAGATTATGGGTTTTTAAAATATATTTTTTTTCTTCTTCAGAAATTATTAATCTTTTCATTTGGCTTTTTATATAAATACTTCAATCTACATAAAATATCATATTACCTATACCAACTTTTTTTGGTTCTTCAAAGGTGTGTTTAAGAAGGTCCATTACTTCGTCTTTTTTTGGGTGGTTCTCATGACAATTTATTCTAAACTCTTTTGGTAATTGACTATAAACTTTAAACATGTATTCTTCAATTTTACGATTAAATTTATATCCTAAACTATCATCTATATCATCAAAAAAATGTGCTACATAAGATAATCCCCATTTGTTCCAATCAAATATAACGTCTCTTAATTTTTCAATATCCATATCTTTAAATTTTTCAGAAAAAGGAATCCCAACATATTTTGATAACTCCAAAAGGTTTATATGTAAATCAACATCAAAAGAATAAATCCAATGGTAAACATTTTCTCTTTGAGGTACTATCTTTTTTATAAATGGAAATTCCGTTGTTACAACAGAATTTAACACCTTAAAACCTTGTTCTTGTTTATTTGTTATCATATACTTATAAATATACTAACTTTAAAATGAATGATTTTGTAACGGTTCTTATAATAGGGTGGATTATTATAGGGATTTCTTTTTTTAACAATACTAAAGATAATTAATCTAAAGTATCTGCGGTAACCTCAATATCTAAACCGACATTATCCCATTCTTCTCTATTCCAATTATGATCAACTATTAATGAATCATTGGTAATAACTATTTCCCCACTAGATCCTTCATTTATTTCCCAACCAGAAAACTCTTCTAATTGACTGTAACAAATGTCTTCAATGTCTGAAGGTATATCAACACTCCTACCGTCTGATGTTATTCCATTTTGTTCTAAGGCTCCACTATCTCCTGAACCATCATAAGATATTGTAACACTATCAGGATCCCCTAAATTAGATAAAAACTCACGACATTTAATTACAATGTTATCGTCCTCATCTTGTTCGTCAAATTCATATTCTGTAGATTCTTCTTCTTTTCCGTATGATTGTATGTCGGCATTTGAATAAACCAATAAACCTTTCTTTGGAAATATCTCTACATGGAGGTCAAATCTTGATATATCATCATTATACCTATATACATCACTTTCAATTTCTTGAACCGTGTGATCTAGAATATCTTCTAAAAGACTATATAACGCCTTTGGGGTCGCAATATACTTTGTCTCTCCAGATTTTTCACAACCCAATTCTTGCAATCCCCAATCATAACCGGAGTCATAAAATGTGTATGTTTGTGTAATTTTATCACAATCAAATTGTTTTAAAAACTCCATTAAATAAATAAACTTTCTTTTCATATCATTAAATATTATCTACACCTTACATGTAATCGTCGTTATCATACTCATCATTAACATCATAAAAATCATCAAAACAAGATTCTTCTTGTAATAAGTTTTCAAACACTTTTCTTATATGAGTATGAAAATTATTTCTAACCCACATATGTATAAGGTCATTATATCCTATACCACTTAATTGTAATAATTCTTTTTTATCTGAAACTTGCCAACAAATCTCGGTTAAAAATTCACTAAAGGTATAATCACAAACATCACCCTCAAGAACGTCAAATGACTCCTCAATTAGTTCTTTAATAATAGTATATCTTCTAATAAAAAGTATATTTTTATCCATACTTAATTAACAATCATAATTATCCTTATCTTCATTCCAAAGATTTGACAGATAATCAAAATACTCTTCATACATCATATCTGTTATCTCATCTCTTAAATGGTCTTCTTCTTCGTCTTTAAAAATTTCATCTTCTCTTTCGTAACCTTCATCACCATAAAAAAAACTTAATCCTTCTCCAATACAAAAATCTGCATATTCTTCCCCATCATCAAAATTGCAAGGGTCTTGAACTTCTGTTTGAAACTCTATTGTATTTCTTACTTCTTGAATTCTTCTGAGTCTTTTTAGTTCTTCAGGAGTTATTGATTCATACAAACCATTTATTTGGTTATACTCTTTATTTAAAACAGATCTTACAATTTTTTCTATAATAGTACTCATATAAATAAATATAATAAAAATAAAAAACCCCTAAACAATTTATTTAAGGGTTTTAATATTTAATTTACTTTTTTTATTACCATTTTGATATGTCAATATAGTTTTTAAAGTTAAAACATGGGTTTTTTTCTTTTAAATCTAAGATTTCTAAATACTCTATTTAATTTTCTTTTAAATTTTCTAGCGTTTCTTCTTAATTTGTTCATGAACATTTCAACGTCATGACCCGCAGCCTCAATTTTATCAATTAACATTTGTAATGGTCCAGGATCTGGACTATTTTCATCCATAGAATCCAAAGCAGAATCAATTTCATCAACCAAAGCATCTTCAGATTCTCTTAATAAGTATTGTAATTCTCTATGACGAGGAATGTTAAAAGATTCATTCATTCCACCAAAACCATTCTTTATCCACTTACCCATTTTAGATCGTTTGAATTTTCGTTTTAAATTCATTTCTAATTTTCTACGATTCCTTCTTAGTTTTTTAATGAACATTTCAACGTCATGACCCGCATCTTGTATTTTATTAATAATTCTTTCTAAAATTCCTGGATCAGGATTGTTCTCATCCACAGAATCTAACTCAGTATCAATTTCATCAACCAAAACATCTTCAGATTCTCTTATTACTCTTTTTACGATTCTTGCCAAATCATTTTCATTTAGTCTAACTATCCTTTTCATTATTATATAAGATTTCTAAGATTAGTTTGATACCCAGGATTTTTTTGGATGTATCCAACGGAAAGTATTCCGTTTGAAGTTGGGATATTATATCCTGTAGACTTATTTAAAGTCGCTATAATATTAGCATCTTTAATGGCAGTTCCTGGTACCGTTAGATCAACATACCCGATATTCCCATCACCAAATTTTTGTGCTACATATGTTTTAGGTCCAATTTTCATTGGTTTACCTAATTGTGATGCACCTTCGTTTATTACTCTTCTTACAATTCTTGCAAGATCTGATTCTGTTAGTCTAACTATCCTTTTCATGTTTTTTTATTTTTAATTTTTAATTTCTTTAATAATAAATATGTACTATTAAAAAAAAAAATCATTTTATGGCGCAATTAATGGAAATAAACATTATATTTGTAATATATTAATCACTAAATAATTAAACCATGAAAAATTTAATATCTTTTGTTTTTACTTTTTTGATTGTTTTTGTTTCAAATTCACAAACATATGAGATGTATTCTGACGTTTGGGAGTATGTAAGTAAAGATAGTAAGATGATTGTCCCAAAAGGTGGTGGTTCATTTTCATTCCCATCTGAAGAGATGATTGGAAAAATTGACACAAACAAAATTAATTCTTACATGTTGGAATCATTTAACAACTTTAGAAAATCTTATGGTAAATCTCCCGTAACTGAAGATAAGGATTTAACAAAAAAATCTAAATCATACGCTAAATGTTTGGTGTCTGAATTTAAACATGACCCTAATTTACCAAATAATAATTCTGAAAATATTGCCGAATTAAATTTCATGTTATTTACAAAAATTGATCTAAATAAATACGATATAAATAAAGTTATTGCCGACTGTTGTTTTGATATATTTATTAGATCTAAAGGCCACATGGAGATGTTGTTAAGTGAAAGATCAAACAAATATGGTTTTGGTATCTACAAGTCAACTCATTCTATTATGATCTGTCTTAGATATAAAGCATAAAAAAAGAGGACTAAGTCCTCTTTTTTGTATTATAAATAACTTATAGTTTGCTTCCAAACGCCTCACATTTTGTCGCTCCGTTTTTCTTACCTGCCGGAGGTCCGTATGTTCCTCTTGCCCTTCTTTTAAATGTAAAAAGTTGTTTCCATTTAATTCTTAATCCGGGGATTGGAATTTTAAACGGTTTTTTACCAGGTGCGTAGAAATAAATTGGGTAAAGATTAGTTTCTATAACTTCAACTTCTGGGTCAAAATCTTTTTTCTTATCATCCGGTGGTGTATTATCGGGTTCTGGTTTATAGTCGTCATTAAATATTAGTTTAACCGATCCATTAATAAATTTATATTTATCATATTCTAATATGTTAGTATGTGGGGTTCCGCACTCAGTTCTAAGTACGGTTTTTCCATTTAACGTACATGATGGGTCATTTGGACCACAATTTGGTGTCATAGGAAAATTACCTTTCGCAATAAATCCTTTGCCCATTGGTGGGTTAGGTCCAGATGAACCGTCTCCGTTACCCTTGGGGTTTGTGTCCGTTGGATTTGCGTCCGTGTCAAAATAATATTTTGTATTACCGTCAATTAAAACACCAATCGCCGATAATTCTCTTATCATTATTGCTTTACCTGTTGCCAATCTATTTTCTGATAATTGTTTAAATGATAATGTTGCAGCTTTTCCCCCATTTCTTAATCTTGATGCTGATGCCTGTAGATACATAGCTTCAAGGTAGGCCTTAGGTTTACCTTCAGGTGGAGTTAATCCTGACATTTGTTTTTGTATTAACGAACAAAGATCTTTCATTTCTTGTACGAAAATTTGTGCAAAAGACTCATCCCACTCATTATCTTTAAATAAATTTTTATCGTTATCAGGATTTAACGGAAATTCAAAAGTTTCCGTAGGGTATAGTTTTTCTTCTTGAGGAATGTTATTAACTATAGGGTCCTCTTCACACTCTCTGATGAATGTTTCTTGATCAATACCAACACCAACTTTTCGCCATTTTTTTTCTTCATAAGTGTCATTAAATCTTTCTAACACGGCAACCGCATATGCGATTTCTTCAGGATCTGCCTTTAATGTTGCCCAATTAGATTTAGATGTTTTAGACATAAGACTAACCATTTTAGATTCATTCTCTTTTAAATAAGATACGTACTCATCCTCCCCAATTGAAGGTTCCATTTCTTCTTCCGAACTAAAGTCTTCTGATGCCGAACCTCTACCTTTACCAAATGTTAACCAACCTACTCTACCAATTTTTATCGTACCTCTTTTATTTTTTGCCCATACTTTATCTAATGATTTAATTTTACGACTATTCTTACGTTTGTAATTTTTACCTTTTTTTCTACGTTTTTTATGTTCAATGTTAAGATCAATACCTTTTACATTTTTCATGAATTTTCTAAAACCGTTTTTTACTTTTTTACCAAATTTTTCCATTGCTTCTTTGGTAGGTCTACCAATTTTTCTTTTAAACCATCGAGCAAATTTAGTTCTTTTAAATTTTTTACCCCACTGTTTAAAACAGTCAGCTAAATATTCGGGACATCTTTCTATTAATAGGTCGGCTTCAATTAATAATCTTTGATCTGATTCGGTTAAAGTTTCACCCTCATCCTCATCACCAAGGAAATCTTTAAATGTTGTTCTAAGATATTCATCATATTCTTCAGGGTAATACGCAATTATTGCGTCATAATCCTCGTCTGATTCAAGATCAGGGATACCTGATAAATCCTCTTCACCTTCAGGATCTTCCTCTTCTTGTTCTAAGATAAAATTTTTAGTACCACCATATTTAAGTTGTTCCTCAATTAATCTTTGTTTTTCCAATAGATTTAAAAAGGTTTTCTTTTCTCCTTGTTCAGAGATAAACCCGACTGAAGAATTTGTTATCTTTTCTTCAATTAATTTATTATCCATTCTTTTATTAATTTCTTGGATATATCGTATTTTACTATAACTCCTATTCATATAATTTTTATTATAAATATCGTGGAGTTTAAAAAAAAATAAATGTTTTTTAAATTTCTTTGAGTTCAGATACATTAATACCGGCAGCTTCACTTGGCCATGTTGGGTGATCATCAGGGTAATTGTATCTTACATTTTTAGGTAATCTATCGTATATTTTTCCTAAAAGATCTTCAAGGAGATCTTTATTCCATTCACCACTACGACTATATTCATCTCCACCATCACCAACAAAAAGATAATTTTCCATTTCATCTTTATTTACAGTAATATTAATATAAATAATGTAATATTTACTTTGATCTCTATAATCATTAGAAGTCTTAAATTCATTAAAAGACAAATTTTTAATAAAAGGATATTTTGACCTAACCATATCTTTAAATAAATTAAAACCAAAATCATATTTGGTTTTATTTTTTAAATCATTAAATTGACCTTCTGTTATTATTATTTTCATATCTTTTATCCAAATACCACTTCACCCATTACACAAAGTTGTAGGAATACATCGGCATCTCCGGCATCTCCTTCTTCTAACAGGATTCGTTCCCATATCTCAGGGTAATCTTTTTTTATAATAGGAATTGATTCCAATATTTTATCCATATCAATATAACCTAATTTTGTTTCTTCTAAATCACTATAATAACTTTTATCGTCTTTTAAATCACCAGTAATATCATAATCACCATCAATATAGTTACGTTTTACCTCCCTGTACTCCTCAATATCATAAACTTCAATATTACCACCTTGTAGGATATATTCACCAACGGCCTCTGATGTTGATTGTCCATAGGATCTTATATTTTTAGGTAAATCCATGTAATACCAATAGTTTGATCCTCCTTCTAAGGCGGTAACAAATAAATCAATTAAATTATCCTTTGTTAAACTTTTTTTCAACGCCTCTTCTCGATATCTATTGTATCTAAATGACCACCCAAGACCACCGGCACTATAGATATTCCAATCCCTTATTCTTTCTTTTGTTTTTTCAATATCGTGTTCAGAAAGATATTTTTTTAAACGTTCAAGTTCTTTTTTTGCTGGTTCGACAATTTCTTTTTTTATGTGATCTAAAACATACTCATCTTTTATGTGTGAGGTGTCAAAATTTGAGTAATGTTCAACGTCTTTCTCCTTCTCTTTAATATTTTTTTTTAGATTTTCAAGATCTTCTAAAGCCTCTTTTTCTGCCAATTCCTCAACTTGACGCATTTCATCGGCAGTTAAACCATATTTATTAAGTTCTTCACTTTCATTTAAAAAATTACTTTTTAAAGTATTATATTGATCCTCACTTACTATTATTTTCATAATTAATCTTTTCTTAGTTCTTCAAAAACCTCATCACACCTTTCTGATAACATTTTTAGGTAATCATTTTCTAACCATCTTTTAATGTCATTAAAACTATTAAACTCTGTTGGAGCGTCCTCCATATGGTTAAAATCTCCATTTATATCTTCTTCTCTTAACTCTTGACCATCGTAATTCCAACTATAAAATTCAAAATCAATAGGAATGTAACACTCACCATTCCAATAAGGGGTTGCCCACCCTGATAAAGATTCATTGGATTCTGAGTCTAATTTTTTACATGTAAACTCAAGAGACCCTGCCATACGATCAAATCCAAAATCAAAGTTATGGTTGTTAAAAATTTTTGGTTCTGAGGTTAATATTTTTATTTGATCTCGTATCATATCATAAAGATCTTGACATGATATTTCAGGCATATCCCCATTAAAAATTACCGATAATGCCCTTAAATTAAGATTATATCTTTTTAAAGTTTGGTAAACACCAACATCGTCAATTGAATCCTCTAAAGTTTTTTTTAGACCACCAAGTTGATTTTCGTTTAAGATAATTTTCATATAAATAAATATATGGGAGAATGATTATAAGTTTAATTTCATTTTATAATCTAAATTCTTCATCAGTTACATTACTGTCATATACGTCACTATCAACAATTGTCCATTCCCAAGGACGGATTTCCTCACTTTCTCTTAAAGACCAAAGATAAGAGGAATCAAAATCATCCCCATCTAAATAAGTTGTCATATTTTCGGAATATGTGTTTTGTTGATATAAGGTCTCTTCCACAACATATTCAACGGAACGTTCTTTATTTTCAGGTCTATTAATAACGTCTCCTTCTATTTTTTCTTCATTATTATATTTTATAAGGCACCAAATATATTCAATATCCATACGACTTCCTCCTGCAATAGGAGTAAAAATTTTTTTAAATAGATTATTGTTATCTGAAATTTCTGAAGAGAATTCCGAGATTTCAGTACTATCGATATATGACTGTATTACCATTGGGTATATAAAATTATAATATCTTATAATAGCGGAGTCCGATAATTTTTCTAATTTAGATTTTTCCATAATAATAAATATCAATTAAAGTCAAACCAATCATCTCTTTGGTCCCAATCTAATTCCTCTCTATCGGTCTCATCCCAATCGTAAGGTTCAAAATCGGACGCACCCCTTAAATCAAATAAGTAACCACTATCTAAATTGTCAGGAATATACGTGTCAATACCACCAGATCGTGTTATTCTAGTCAATATTCTTTCTTCTGTGATATATTCGATCTCTTTATATTCAAATGTGGGTCTTGTTATTTTACCATCATCTTGATTTGAGACGTATAATATATAATATAGATACTCAATGTCGGTTCGTTTAAAAGAACCCCCCACAGGTGACATTATTGATCTTTTTAACCCATTTTGTTCTGTCCTGTAATTCGAACTTAAAAAACCATAGAAATCACTAATGTCCTCAAAGCCAATGTTGGCGTCAGATAATAATTTTTTTACATGATTTCGGTACCTAATCAAACCATCATCACCTATTCTTTCAAATTTAGATTTTTCCATGTTAATAAATATTATAAAAAATTAAAAACCCCTCCGGTTAGAGGGGTATAATGTATTACAATCTAGATGCGGTTTCCATAATAAGTCTCAATTTGTTCTCAAGTTCTCTAATTTCTCTAAGTTGACTTTCATTTGGTTCCAAAGATTCACCTCTAATAGATGAAATTTTGTTTTGTGTTCTCGTATACTCATACATCAGTTGATTATACTTTTCGGCTTTTTGTGAATCGTTCATAATTATTATATAGTTAATAAATAGAGAAAGGAAATAAAATTTTGTTTATATTAAAAATAATTGTACATTTGTTTTATAATTAAACAAAATACCAATGAAACCACTAATGACCTTTTTAATTCTATTTTTATCATTTTTAAATTTTTCACAAAATGTAATTGATGTTTCGATTTCTAAGATTGGAATATTTTCTAAGTATGGGAAGGACTCTTTACATTTAATGATTAAGAAATCAGAGTGTGGAGAATACTCTAAAACATATACTCCAGTCAACTTGAAACTTGTGATCAATAAATCTGAAAAAAGAATTTATAGATTTAAAAACAATTTACCTTTAGATACTTTGATGGTTAAAAAAATCTTTTTTAAAGATTCAATATACTCAATTACTACACAAGAATTATGTGATCCAAATTACGCTGAATATGAAGGACAAATTATTGATTGTTTTTTAGTGTTAGACACAAGAAAAAATCAAACAAATAAAAACACTCCGACTATGTGCTACTATTGGAATTGGAATTTTTCTTTAAATGATGTTCCTGTTGATTACTTTACAGGTCGGGTTAGTGATTATGTAACTATAAAATAAAAGGGTCTAACGATCCTTTTATTATGCAACGTCTTGAATCCCATTCCACGTTAAAGAATTTGGTAAGGCCGGAAATCCCATTCTACCTAATTCGGCATTTATATCATTTCGTAATGAACCCATCCATCCGTCTAAATCTTTTAACGCCATAGAAAGACTTAATTCTACAGACGCTCTAGCACCACCTTTTGTTGTGTCCATTGATTGTTTTTTAAATTGTTCGGTAAATGACGGCATAGTTAAAATTTGAAACTTTCCACTTTTTAATTTCGCACATTTAACGGTAAAATAATCGGCCTGATGAGGTTTGTTGTTAGGATACCCTTTTGAATCTTGTTCATCGGCTAAAAAAAATGATAAATAATAACCAAATGGAGCACTTAATGCCATATTTGGGGACTCAACAGGTTTTACTAATGGTTGATTTTGTGCTTGTATCATTACCCCAACATATATAGGCGTTTTTTTGTCAACAAAAATCAATGAACCTTTTCCTGGATACGTTAAAGGATTTGACGCCGCAATTTCTTTTATAACTTGTTTTTTACCTTGGGGGTTATTTGATATTCCTTGTACTGCATTCCAATACTCTGAGTTTTGTTCATTAATTAAAGGAAGGACAATACCATGTTGTGATTCCATTAAGTTTAACATTCTATTTATATTTTCTTTTATTGTTTTCATATTAAATAAATATCATTAAATTTTATTTTAAAACCTTGACACCGAACACTTACGGGTAAAAAGATTTCTAATATAATTACCGTAGTTCTCCTCAACTATTTTATTTAACATACTGATGTCCATTTCTGAACCACCCTTTTCGGAAGTATCGTGAAAGAAATTCCAATTCTGATTAACAAATTCCTCAATAGATCTGCCTACAAGATTATCATAAAATGCATATGGGCTATTATTACGACACCACCATGCACCATCTTCATTTAATTCATACCCCTCAATCTGACCTTCAACAATTTCAATAAATTGTTGTATTCGTCTAATAAGATAGTTTTGGTTTTCTGTTATAATGATTTTCATAGTTTATTAATAGTTAATAATCCGATTCATCTTCATCATCGTCTTCATTACAATAACGGTCCCGATATTCCCGTTGAATTAATCCACGGTACTTACCAATTATTAGTTTACGTATAAACTCATCAAGTTCTTTGTCTTCAACATACACATTACCAGAAAGTTCAGTATATGAATTAATAAATGTTGGTATAGACCCATTTACTACGTTAGTTTCATAACTATAATACGTATTGTATTCACAAGCATTAGTGTAATCAAAACCCTCAATAACAATATCTTTTAATTGATCATTAATTTCAGGATAATGCAATCTCCTAAGTAGCCATTGAATTTTACTTTGAGACTCAGTTATGATTATTCGCATGATTCAAATGATTTGTGAAAAAATTTTTTTAGTTTGTCGTAATAACCATAATCCTCAAAAAATCTATACAGATCTTTATTGTGATACGAATTTTTAATTCCAAGTGTTTGATTAATTTCCCATACAATTCCCAAAATAACGTCATCAGCAAAAAATAATGCGTCCTTTTCTGTGTTCGACCATATTCTACAAATGTCTTTAGGGTTTAATCTAGAAATAATTTCGTCAGCAATACTAAGTCTTCGAATAAATGAAAGAATTTGTTTATGTTGATCTTCGGTTATAATTATCCTCATATAGGATAAATACATTTAAAAATAAAAAATAATACCCTATAGTTGTTTGAACCAAAAAAATCCATTACATTTGTAATAACCTTAAAAAAAATATTATGAAAACTTTTATTATCTCTTTCTTGTTCTTTGTCTTCACTTCATTTATTGTAAAAGACGTAAATTTAAATGACAATGTTAATTATAAAACAGAACCAAATGATTCTTTAATTAGTATTTCAGTTAGAAAAATTAATTACACAAGAAATATAGATTCGGTTGTTTATAACAAAGAAATTAGAGAAACAAATACAGAATACTTTATTGATTTAAAAAATAACACCCTTAATGTAAATTTTTCTGATGGTTCTTCAGTTTTTATCGATTCAATTAAAGTTGTGAAAAATATTAATTCATATGAAGTCTATTTTTTTGATAATGATTTGATGGGTAACGTACCATCAATCTACACAAAAATAAAAATCGACCCTGTATTAAACAAGGTCGACTATATTGAAAGAAATTTAGAGTACAATAACGACTATAATCGATATGAATTCTTAGATTTTAAAATGGATATTAAATAATTATCTTGGACTTGCGGACCCTCTGAATACTTTTTCAAGTTGAGCGTTAATACCACCGATATCTTGAGCTTTTTGTCGTTCATCTGCACCTAATTTAAAAGTTGCATTTGCTTGTGATGGGTTAACACCATAATTTCCTTGTCTAACGGCATATAATTGATAGGCTAACGTTTTATCGTCTAATCCCATACCAGGTGTTGCCATATCAAACATTGAAGTATATGTGTGGTTATCAAACCAAGGTCCGTCAAGTTTATATGTTAATATAACGTCTGGTATCTTACCTTTTTTCATCATATCGTAATAAGGTTTTCTGTTTGTAACACAACCCAAATTTTGTCCTGTTGCAGACTTTGTGTCTTTACATCCAGGAACAGTACCACCCATGTTATTGCTCGCCTTGGACATGCTCATGGATTCGTCACCAGGACCACCCATTTCTTCTTCTCTAATTACTCGTCTTACGATTCTTGCAAGATCGGACTCAGTTAATCTGATTATTTTTTTCATAATTATTTTTCTTTATTTATAAATATATGTTATCTTAAAAAAATCATTTTTTTCATAATTAATTTATTAAGGATTCCTTTTTTCTGAGAGACCCATTAAGTAAACGACTTAAATAATTTAAAAATACCCGAAGGGGTCGGACGGTCAAAAAATTCCGACGAAGTCGGGTTCGGTTTCCGGACCCAATCAAAAAGGAAGAAAATTAAGATTTATTATAGTTACCGATTAGACTCCCAAATTTCTTTTAAGTATTCATAAAAATTACTACGAATATACTGGATTATCTGATTTCTAAATATAACCTTTTCATCCCCACTTAAATTAAGTTCGTTTGCCATTTGGCTACCAACATAATCAGATATATGTAATCTAAAATGTTCAAAAGGAGTAAATTTAAGTTCTTCATTATCAAAATTATTACGAACTATCCAATCCAATTTTTCTTTCATCATAGATTCTCTTCTACGCAAATGAAAGTTATTTTCTTTTAATATTCTAAATCTTAATAATGGTTTACCGTTAATTGTAATATCACCCTTATCATTTTTTCCAATTGTTTTAACAACAACCTTTTTGTTTTTAAACTTACCCCCCATTATAGTGTCGCCAACTTTAATGTCAAGTTTAATCATCTCAGATAATAATCCGTATTGGTCCTCTGTAATTATTATTTTCATAATCCACCTTCCCCACATCCCTTTTTATGAATTTTATCAAAGTATGATTTTATTTTACGAAAAAATATTTCTCTAATACTATTTTCCATCATGTATGAAAAATCATCAATCATGTCCATTGCCTTTTCCCATTCTAAATTAAGATCAATATCAACAACTTCACGTATAACTGCAGTTGAAACATCATCAAAGTAATCATTAAATCCACCAATGTAGGTATAATCACACGGGGGATAATACATCATCTTTTCATTAACAATTTCGTTAATGCGATCATACCTTCTTATTATAAAACTGTTATTCATTATACTTTTAATTATAGTAATTTTCAAAATACTTTTTTATAGTGTCATCATACCTTGAGTCCAAAAATCGTTTAATTGGTATAGAGAACTGTTCCCAAGTTTCATCCCCCCAACATATTTCAATACCATATTCTAAATCAAGTTTGTCATAGGTAAAATTACATACGGATTCAACAAAACTTTCAATCGAAGACCTAACACCAACCAACACTTCCATAGCTTTAATAACAATCTTATCAAGTGCATCAATATCCAACCTTCGTTTAATACAGTTAGATAATTGATAATAATCCAATGATTGTTTTTGACTTTCAGTTATAATGATTTTCATACAACAATAAATATATGGGGAAACAAAAAACCCCACTGATGAGGTGGGGTTTAAAATTTTAATTTTTAGTTAGTTTTTTTTCTTGTAGAATGTATGTGATGGGATCGGAGTTCCAACAGGGTAAGGGAAACCAACCTTAGCGGCGGTAACCGATGTCTGTCCGTTCTTTACAGGGATCGCTTTTCTCAATGGAACCGCAGCCTCATTAAGTGGACCATATACTTTAGCAAGTACAATACCTGAAGATGTTGTATCAAAGATAATCCCCGGCATAGCAAACATATTACTCTCACTTGTACTTGGTGAATCCAAGTTAATAACAAACGATCTGTTATATGGTGTCATATATTCCCACTCCTTAGTTGAAGGGTTAAATTGAGGGATAGTAGTAGTTGTATCATAATACCAAAATAAAGACCATACGGTATTACTTGTACCATCAGGAGTTTGGAAGTTTTTCTCAACATTGAACTTACCATAAGTTCCACTTACTCCTTCCATCGCCAAACTTGAAAGAGATGGTCCGTTTAATACAGGACAGATTGCACAACCCTCGTCATACTCAACTCCTTGTACTATAATCTTTCTTCCCGTAGGAACTGCTGCCGATGCCCCACAAAAAGCAAAAGACCCATCATGTACCATAACAATTTTATCAGACTCAACATCTTCTAACGTTTCAGTTTTTGTTTCTTTACCACAACTAAATAACATAGTAGCAGTAACAATAAATAATAATAATTTTTTCATAAGTTTTTTATTATAAATATAAACATATAAAGTAAAAAGAAAACCCCACTCTTATTAGAGAATGGGGTAATTATCGTTTTTATTCTGTGGTTATAATCTTCTTGTCAATCTTACTGCATGACGACTAATATTACGGTCTTCACTTCCTCTTAAACTATAAAGATCGTCCATAATTTCTTCATCAGTTGCGTCACTAGATACGTTACCATATCTAAACACGAAATCTTTAATTTCATTTGGTAAATTTGACATATCAATCTCTCCATCATCTGCAGATTCTTTAATAACCCTTTTAATAAGTCTTGTTAAATCCGATTCTGTTAGTCTTATAATTTTTTTCATACTTTCATAAAGTTTTCCATATTTATTTTGTATCCTACGAACCTCCTCCCAATCTTGGGAATCAATCGCAGAATTTAACATGTCATTATATTCTGATTTTGATGGCATGTATTCTTTTTCATTTTCAATTCCAAGATACGATAATTTTGTATCATCATAGGCGGTTTTAATATAAGGTGAAACATTATTTTCAATTTCCTCAACTGAATCAAAAAAGGTTGGTTTTAAAACAATACCTTCACTTGATTTTACATATAAAAGATATTTAAACTCACCGTTAGAAAAATTACATAATCCAACATAAACTGTAACATTACCCATATTAAAGTTTACCATTAGAGTATCTTTTTCTCCATCTTTATTTATATCAGCATAACTTTTGTCTGAGTTTGAATCCATTCCTATGGAATATAGAAAATTAAATAGTTCTTCTTTTCTATCCAAAAATTCATAGTCCTGAAATACATTTTCAAATATAAGTCTTCTCATAATATTATTTTAATTATAAATATACCGAACTATAAAATAAAGATGGGGTTGTGTTTATACAAACGAGAGTAATAAACGCCCTTGTTTAAAGAACGAGAGTAAATGTTACCCCATTGATTTTCTTTTTTCCCAAGATTGTAATATCATATCCTTATATCGTTTTTCAAGAAAGGGGATTATTTTCCAATATATCTCCATAGCTCTATTTCTACTTAGGTCTACATAAACTTCCCCATACTCAGGATCGTGTTCGGTTTCAATTTCATCGTACTTTTCGTGTAAAACAAATTCGTGAACAAGGTTAGTGATTATAGAATTTAAATAATCCTCAAAATCATTATAAACCGGGATATACCTCATATTAAGTATTACTTCTTTATCAAGATACTCCAAGTCCTTTCGAGTTATTCTTCTTTTAAGAAGAACAGGAAGATCCTTAAATAATTGTTCGTACTGATTTTCTGTAATTATGATTTTCACATTATTTAATTTTCAGTATAAAATTTCATATTATAATTTGAATCCATTTTAAACATAAGGGTAAATGGATGGTCGTATTTTAAATTAAACTCATCAACAAAGTTACTAATTTTATCTGAATACCTGTTTAAAACATCAACACCTTCATCGTATTCATTTCTCCACATATAAGGATCTTTATAAAAATCCATTAAGTCCAAACTTTCTCCATCTTCCGAAACCATAAAATCAAGACCACCAAAACTATATACCGGATCCGAAGGGAAATGAAAACTTTGTGATAATCTTCTTAACTTAAACCAAATATCCTCCCATGAAATTTCTTTAAAGTTTTCATTAACTAATCGTTTAACAATAAGAGCCAAATCTTGTTCTGTTAATCTTATAATTTTTTTCATAATTTTTAACGTTGTAGTTTTGTTTTAACTTTAGACACCATATTTTGTATTCCTTGTTTGGCCTTGTCAACCACAGGTGCCGCAAGTGATTTAAGTTCTTGACCAACAATCTTAACTTGTCCTTTTAAATCTGCATTATTAAAATTTTGATATTTTTGAGCGGTAATACCCATAGCATAGAAGTCCTTCATGTAGTTGTAAATGTTTGTGGTTTCCTTTGATTGTCCTAAAGTTGTAAGATTAAGATCCCCCAGACTAGATCTCCACATATAGAATCCTGGTTTTTTTTCTGTGGGACCACTAGTTGTCATCTCCCACTTATCTTTTCTAGATAAGGTATTTAAAAACTCCTTATCTTCTTCAGTTGGTTTAGTATAAATCGGACCAACATATTTTCCACTCTGATCAACACCAGTAAATGTGGTTAGTAGATCAGGTGTAATCTTTTCAACATTAAGATCAACTGCCGACTGATAATCTATTAAAATTAGTTTATAATATTTCTGTTGTTGAGAATCAACCTGTAGTTGAAATGAAAGTGAAAGAGTTCCTTTTTTGGCTTCAACAAGTTTAGCGTTAGAATTATTAATAGTAAAACCGTTTTTCTTTAGGTCTTCAAAAATTTCATTCGAAAAGTCTTTAACTTCTTGTTCAGAAATAAGTGGCCTAACATCCCCCATTGTGGATTCCATCAATTGGTTAAATCTATTTTTATAATCTCGAATTGTGTTCATATTATTTTTATTAATCAATCTTTAGTGAATTTAGTGAAGATGAAGACATAGATGTACTTAATGCTGATGGTGAGGTATTTGTGGGGGTAAATTTCACATTTTTCTTAATGGACTCCAATCCAGCTCCCGTGGCCTCCACAGGTTTAGGGTATTTTTTATTTGCCGGAGTATTTGGTTGTCCCATAAAATAATATTTGCCAGTTAAAGGCAGATAAATGTAGATGTAATTCTTATCGTGAGTTTTATTAATTATAGGACGCATTGATTTTTGTGTTTGAGTTCCTCCAGATGTGGTAACAGTACCTCCCGTTGTTTGTGTAGATCCTGTGGTAACAGTTCCCCCTGTAGTTTGAGTGGTTCCTGACTGTTCCATTATTAACGGTCTAACATCACCCATTGTGGATTCCATTAAGTTGTAAAATCTTTTTTTATAATCGTTAATGTTTTTCATATTATTTTTATTAATAAATACATGGGACTTACAAAGTTATTTAACCTTTAAACTATTATGATCCAATAAAAAATCATATAGTTCATCCTTGGTTGGAATTTCCATTAGATTAAATGTCTTTATGTATTCATCCGATAGATGATTTGGTACGTGGACAATCTCAATTTGATTGACTTCATTAATAACCATAATGTTCATATGGTTTTTTCTTCTTCTGACTTTACGCATAATTTTGTTATATACAAATAAATATCAAAATTTTCCAAAAATTTTTTTTAGAAATGGGGGGTTAATTAAAATAGGGGGTCGACTTTACAGATTAGAAGGGTTTTACTTTACATATTATATTAACAATTACGTTCGTAGTATATTTCAGTTAACTCAACATAGAACATATCCTTTAGTTCAGACATAATCCCATCGTAGTCAAAATCATCCATCAAATAATATACAGGGTGAAGTTCATCCATCATAATGTTTACAAATCTTCTTTCGTATTCATCAAAAGATTTAAACTTACAAGGAGTAATAGTGTCAAGGGTTTCTTCAAAACTATTCTCAACTAACTTATATCTTCTTAGTAACCACCATCTATTATTTTGTGCTTCCGTAATAATAATCCTCATAGTAATAAATATACCACCAATTAGTATGGGGGAATATTTCCGATTTTTCCCAAAAATTTTTCCAGAATTTTTTTACGAATATTTCATTTTTGGGATTGAACCCCCTTTTCCCCCTGTCAATATGTCATATAAGGGGGCATACGGGAGGGGGGAGGGGGTAGTTCTTATATACCCCCATAGGGGAGGGGTATGCCAAACCCATTTGACCCCCGTCCTATGTCAGTCTGTCATGTTGATAACTTTATGATCCCCTATGGGTTGTTAATATCTTTTAATGAATAAACATGGGGGATAGTTTGGTGGTGTCAATTAAATCCCGTACCTTTATATTGTCAGTGGTTCATATACCGAGACGGGTCAGGGAAACAAGTTCTTCTCTAAGAGGGTAGACTCCACCCTGCTTTATATTATAGTATGGGGAAAAGTATAAGGCAGGTTGGAGTCCACTTGCTTCTCATCTTTCAGAGTAGTCGTCTAGAGTATAACCCCCAAACCAATACTCTAAGATACGATATATATTTGACATGGCAAAACAATTAGGCATAAAAAAATTCCCCATCATAAATAGGAAAGTGACATTGTTATTTGGTTGACCTCATCTTAATCTTTATGGTCCCTTGGGATCCTGATTAACTAACTCCCTACTGTGGGGAAAATAAGTTCTATAATAAATATAACGTAGATCTTGAAAAGGTAAATTGTATCCATTATATTTGTACCATGGAAAATCTTTTAACTGTATATCTTATTCTTATCTGTCTCTTACTTTGGGGGATGACACTGTGTGCCTTCTTCTTGAAATACTTCCCCAAGTCAAAGGTCTCAGACTTTATTCGTCGTCACATTGTAGATGAGATTGATGATCATGAATAAGACTGAGGGAATAGTCCTGTAGTTCAGATCCTATCTTATTGAAGTCCCCATCTTTTACCATCCCTTGTTGATACATATACTCTATTACATCTCCCATGTCTGCTGACTGTAGTGTGTAGAACCTTTGTCTTATTGGTTTATTCTGCCCCACAATGTTGTGTTCTTTGTACACACACGTGCCAGAAAAGTTATGGTGACAATATGTCAGGGTTATGGTATCACCACTTTTGTTAATAACTTTATTGAAAACTTCTAATAACTGTGTCATAAGGGGGAATTGTTAATAAATAAATATGTTAATTTTCTTGTTTTTGTCAAAATGTCATGCTCGTTCGCGTCACTACACAATGCTTTTCCCACTTTCTACCACTTATATTATGGTATATACTTACCACTTCTTCCCACCACTATTGGTCCTGTTGCTATCGTAAGAGTTAAAAAAACCCTTCTAGTGGTACCTGTAGAGGGGATTTTTTTACTATAGACAAACTCCAGCGAAAAACATCTAGTTATGGTACAGTAGCCGTGGACAGACATTTATGTCGTTAGTAGATCACTTATAGATAACTTCAACGAACCATAAGTGTCCAACTTATGACCCTTTTAACCTTTGACCCCATAACAATAGACAACTTATATAGACATGTAAACATATTATTAAGTGGTAATAAGCGGTAATAAGTGGGGAACATAATGTATTTTATACTACTCATTGTTCCCCCTTCATCTACCAACTAATAACACACCATAACAATTACCTCATCAAGACCATTGGTCTTACATACAATTACACATAATGTGTTACACAAAATGTATATTAATTTTGTCTACTTAATAGGGACCGATTAAATGGTGAGGTCGAAGACCGATTAAATGGAGAACGAAACGAAGTGTAGTGATTAAAAGGGGGGGACTTATTATAAGGTTATATCCTTACATTACTGTTTAAGATATGTCCCAATAATTACCACATATCCTTTATAGAAAGGTAAAGATTACTCTTGTTTTTAATACGAAGGTAAAGATTACTCTTGTTAAGAGTATAAGATTAAATTATGAGGTGAATTCCGTAGTGATAACGGAGGACTATGAACCGAATGAATTAATCTTATACTGAACCATTATTTGTTCTTGTAGTTTCATATCATATAATTATCAATTTACTCATCTTTTATTTTTATGATATAATTTGTAAATTTCATCAGAATAATTTCCTTGAATATACTCCGCTAATACATTGTAATATGTGTCATATACCTTATCAACAACTGACTGATCATATTTTTCATCTTCTTCATCTACAGTATAACCAATACTATCAATATAATCCGACAATAAATCATTTATTATTAAATCGGAAATTTCATCAATAAGAGTTCTAAAACTACCTTTTAAATTGTGGTTACCATATGCTAATAAAATATTATTAACATATCCATCAATTCTTCTCAACATAGACGTTGGAATAACTTCAGTTTCTTCAATCAGTATTCTTCTTATGTGTTCTTGTAGTTTCATATTATTTCATTGTATCTTTCTTTTATTCTACTCCCATAATTTTTAAGAAGTGGTTTTCTAATTTTATCATAATAGAAATCGTCGTCCTCAAAATATATACGATTATCATCATTAAAATAATCTTGTTCTAAATATGTTACCATCTCATCAATTACAAATTTAGCAAATAATCTTAATGTAGTTCCCTTTTCTTTATATATTACCGAATTTGGGTTTTCCATTGATCCTCCCATTCTATCTAACGCCGATTCAAAAGCCTCTTCTATATTTTCAGCCGATACTCTTCTTCTAATAATTAAAGGTATATCGGATTCATTAATCGCCCCCATCATTGATTGTATCCTTGATATTTGTTCTTGTAGGTTCATTACTCTTTTATTTCAGGGAGTTTAGTGTCCTTCATAAATTTATTATGTGATGCTTTGTATGATTTTTGTGTCTCGTCATTCTCATCTTTGGTGTATTGCCAGTTCCAATATAAATTATCGTTTGGTTTGAACCCGTAGAATTCATGTACTTCTTTTTGTATTTTGGTTACATTCTCACCATTCCAATTCTGTCCCACACAAATAAATCCTGTTTCAATATCTTTGATAATGTTAGATTCACCCAATGTTGTATGTCTATTCTCCAACCAGTTTAATCTCTCAATTAAATTTTGGTAATACATATTTGCTTGTCCCCATCTTATTGAACTAAAAAATATAACTGCGTCTGACTCAAATAACTCTTTTGATATCTTCCACAACTCATCTGAAGGTTCATTAATATTAACCCAACATCTGTGATCCCCTGATGGGTTCTTTTTCTTATCTTTAAGTGCGGCTTTTAATACTCCACAACTGTTTCCATCTTTTCTTGATACATTACCCTCACAAGGTAATATTTTAAGTTCGGGAACATCAATCAATACTGACTTATCTCCCAACTCATCGTTCAAGTACATTGCTATCATCTTGGACTTTGGTATGTCTATATTCTTTTCATCAAAATTATATCTATTGGAACAACTAAGTAGTAATACTTTTTTCTTATCTTTAAGGATATCTAAAGTTTGTTTGATTGATTTCCATGCATCTGATTGAACCATCTCCTCAGATATCATCATTGATCTTATTTTTGATATTTGTTCTTGTAAGTTCATATTTATATTTTTTCAAAAGTTACAAATGAAATGGTTAATGATTTTTTTTCGGTGTCATCAATAAAATCAAGTATTTTTTTTACATTTTGTACTTCTATCAATTTAACAGTTCCACTTTTACCTTTAAAATTATATCCTACTAATTTTTTACTGCCATCCCCAAAATCTTCTACAACATGATCCACATCCACAATGTTAATAAATTTACCATTAGGTGCTTTAATTTGCATTTTGATCAAGGTTTTATTTTTGTCCTCAATTTGGAATTTGTGTGGTTCTTCTATGAGGTCCAATTTGAATTGTCTACCTAAAATTTTATCGGTACTCAAATCAATTGATTCTAATAATATTAAATCAGAATTATTATAATTTATCATTTCTCTAATTCTTTGTATGTTCTCTTGTATGTTCATATTAATACTCATCATCACAGATTCTACCGTCAAATTGATTTATAAGGTAATTACCATATTTTTTAGTTAATAAGTGCCATATAATTTCTTCAATTTCTGACATTTCATGTTTAACATAAAGTTCATCACTAAAATGATTAATAAAATTAGAACTTGCAACTTCAAAAATTACATCTTTATAATCTTCAGATGTACTATAACCACAAGGACTAATTTGATCGGTTAAACTATCAATTTGTTCATTTAGGTATTCTTTTATATCTTGGGTTTCCAGTCTTCTTAATAACCAAATCTTATTTTTATATGACTCATTCAGATTCATCATGGATCTAATCCTTTGTATGTTTTCTTGTGGATTCATAATGATAAATACTTTTTACATATAAATTATTTTCCACTTACCTTTAAAATCCTCCACAAGACACGTAGAGTTCTCACAAAAGTCTCCACTGTTCATATAGTCCAAATCTAACTTAGGTTGATGGATGTGTCCACATACCGCAACATCACATCCTTTTTGTTTTGATAAACCTTTTGCATTCTCCTCAAAATCAGATACAAAGTTGATTGCTCCCTTTACAGATTGTTTAATATCATTTGCCAAGGAATGGTATGGTAAGTTAAACTTTCTTCTAATATAGTTGTATATTGTATTTAATCTAATAACTAAATCATATGACCATCCACCAAGAACTGCCAACCATCTTACTTTCATAATAACAAAGTCTAATACGTCGCCATGAAAACAATAGTAACTCCTTCCGTCTGCTCCGATGTGTGTATATTTTCTAACAATCTCTATGTTGTTTAATAAGAACGGAACAAATGGTTTTAAAAAGTCATCGTGGTTTCCCCTGATATACACTACCTTTGTTCCATCTTCTGATCGTTTCATAAAACGTCTGAATATCTTTGAACAATCTTTTTTCCATTTACCTCCACCCTTTAATGCCCATCCATCAATAATATCACCATTTAATATTAGTGTTTCAGATTCATTCTCTTCCAAGAACTTAATTATCTTGTCTGTTTGTGATTGTCTGGCACCTAAGTGCAAATCACTCATTATTATTGTTCTCCACTTTTTCATACAAATAAAGATATGTATTGTGCCAATTTATAACCTGTAAATGCCCCAATGGCTGCAGATCCAGGAAGGATAATAAATTTACCTAATTTTGTTTTATACTTTTCACGATTTACAATGTATGAGATTAATAAATAATATAATATAAAATTTATAAATACCATAAAATCAAGCTCCTTTGACATAAAAACAACAATTGAATTACCAATAAGTCCCCACATAAAATTTATAATGGTTTCTCGTATTAACTCAAATGGTGTTGTAATGGCCCCAAATATATTAATTTGTTTGCTCATGGGATTTTGTTTATTTTTTTTCATTTCCAATAGTCTTTGTCGTTTGTAAAATATTCTTTATTTTTATTATTGAAGAATGATGACAACATTAGTCTTAACATATACATCACACCTTTGTTTTCAAATCTTCTTGGTGGTGTAAATACAATATTGTTTATTCTTCCGAATTTCTTTGGTTTAATTTGTTTTGAGAATATATAATCTTCGGCTAATTTAATATCTTCATCAAAACCTCCGATTAATTTAAACGTATCTGAACGAACTAACATGTACCCACCCAAACAGAATGGTGTTGACCACTTTGAAAGTGACTGTATTAAATCAAATACCTTATACACATAATTAAATTTCCCATTGTCCGAACGGAACTTTGTTGTTACCAGATCTAAATGGTATCTATGTATTCTTACTATTGATCTTTTTAGTACTTTTGGGTCTAATAGAAATACGTCAGCGTCCATAAACAACACATATGGTGTTGTCACAAGTTTGAATCCGTTGTTTCTTGCTATTGATGGGAGACCTCCATCCGTTAAATGTAAATCAAACATATCTGAATTATGTTCATATTCTAATCTACCCAATAGGTTAAGTTTTGTTACACCATCATTTGATGCGTCACATACAACAACTTTTACGTTATTTATATCAACCTGATAGTTTAACAGGTCCAACGTTTTTAATATAATATCCTTCTCGTTCTTACAAGGTATTACAATCGTTACTAATTTACTTAAATCCATATATAATAAATATAATTCACATTACACTTAACATATTAGTTAATAATTTAATAATCAAATTTATTAATATCTTTTTTTAATTTCAACAGTATGAACAATATCCAAATAAAAATCTTCAAGGTCTCTTTCACCTGATGTAATTTTATTAATAACCTCATCTCTACGATAAGCGGTATTATCTACAATAAACTCAAGCATTTCTTCATCAGTAATATCTTCAGGTTTAACTGGTTCAGGAATACAATCGTGGTTTCTATCAAATAAATCAACATCATCAAAATAAAAACCTGTTTCACCAACTATTTGTTCAAACTTTGGGATCATAGTATCTTCATACCATTCCTCTATTATGCTCGTCACAAAGTTTTTTCTTGCGTTAAAAATTCTCATTATCTTTTCTACTAATGTTTTTGTTATCAGTAATGAACCACTATAAAATTTACCGTCTTCGTAATAGTATATTGCGGTAATAACTTCTTTACCGTTAACACACCAATCCTCACGAAGATTACCATAGTTACGAGATTTTTTACCTATTTCTCTATTACCACCCTCAATATAATCATCAAGAAATAATGTGATAACTTTTCTAAGACTATCTGTGGATTTAAGGTATCTTTGTCTTTGGTCTTCTTCCCTCAATACTTTTATTATGTTTTCTTTTAAATCTGTTCCCCCACCATCTAACTTATCAGTAAACCCCATAAGTTTATCAAATGCTGGATGTGACATTATTGGTTCTTTTTTCTTATCTTTCATCTGATTCCAAGTTGACGGTTTAACTTTCATATGGTTCTTAACAAGATATTTAATTTCATCAACATCCATTCCTTCAAATGATTCAATCCAATCTTTATATCTTTCAACATAGTCCGTTGATTTATCTTCGTGTCCGTACGCCGTTGGTTGATTTGTTTTTGGATTTATTTTATATGTGTCTATCTTACCTAAGTCGTGAAATAATGCCGCCATTACCATGTTTGGATCATCAGGATAGTGATGGTAAGCTCGTTTAATAACAACAATAATATGTTTAAGAGTATTCCCTTCAGGATGCCATTCAGGATTTTGTTTTGCCCCCCATTGTTTGAATAAAAGTTCTTTTAATTCCTTTGGTAAGTTCTTAATTAACTCCTGTGGTGTCGCATGAAGTTTTTCTTCCCTCAATACTCTTCTTATAGATTCTTGCATATTTCTTGGTTCAAATTTTTCTCTATTTTTCCAAATCTGTCCACCTTGATCTAATTGATTTCGTCCTTTTGTTTTTGAATTAACAATTGGAAGGCCAAAGTAGTCTGATATTTTTTGATATACTATTGTTGCAATTCCTTGTCCTCTATATTTTTCAGGAATAACAATATCTCCTACATATATTTCACCATCATTAATTACAATGTTCATTTGTCCAAGATCAACAACACCGTCTTCACTGGTAATATCTTGGTCGTCAACCATAATAATAATATTTTGAATTTTACCAAAATGATTATACATATTCCGACCTAAACGAATTTGAACTCTATCTTCTTCAATTCTTGTTGATGGGTCTGAAAGTTTAAATGGGTTTCTTATGTTATTTTTATGTTCATCGGATTCCCACATTTCTCGTTTATTAATATTCTCCTGTTCTTTAATATTAAAAATAAAATGTATTCTCCATTTATTAATTATTCTATCGGAAATATTATACATAAAATCATCATAATCAATCCCTCCCCAAATACCATTAAACGTCAGATTTACATCAACTTCAAACATAGGAATTCTACTTATACCTTTTTTTATTTCTATATTTAGAATACTTATTTTATCTATAGTATCAACAACATCGCAACCATCAAACGATAACCAATCAGGGAAAGTATCCGCATCAGGCACTTCACAAATATTTTTAATTTCATCAAGTGTTTGATCAACGATGTTTTGGAATGTCCCAATCATTGTTTTTTTATTTAACTTATTATCATTAGTTGATTCCATTAATCCCCAATCCTTACCTGTACCTTCATGTTTTAATGTTATTGCATTTGCAGGTATGTTTTCAAATGTTACTATATGTTTTGATCTTGATTCATAGTGTTTATCTTTATACCACTTAACATCAGGTATCATTTCAGTATTAATTTCCCATACATCGTCATCGTATGTGGAATCAAAAGACGCTCTTTTATTTGTTGAGTTGGTTGCAAAGATTGCTGGTATACATTTTTCACCGTAACCCGCATAAATTTTATAACATTCTCCAGCTCTTACTTTTAAACCTTCATTTGTTATTTTATCTCTAACCTTTGGATTAGATTTATGTATAACAATTTTGTTTGGTATTATTTCTTTACCCGCAGGACTATATTCATCTTCCCTTAATATTCTTCTTATGGATTCCTGTAGGTTCATATTTCCTCTTCTATTTTTTTTTGTTTAAGTGGTGGATCCAATAAAAACTTATTATTAATCCAATTTCTTAATTCATTTTCAACAAAAAATTCTGGAACTTCGTTATCTTCAGGCATAGTTGACGCTAGTTCAGCAATGTATCTGGCAAATTTAACTTTATATTTATTATCCATTAAGGTCATTAATCCATCGGATATAAAAAAAATTCTAGATAATGGATCAGATAAATTTAATTCACCTTCAGTTAAATCAAACATTTTCATTACCACCTTACCCCACCAAGTCTTATAACTTGTTGTTTCTTCTAAGGTTGGTCTTAAAACTTTATTAACCGCTCTAACAATTGAACCTGTAAAACCGGCAATTGCCAATTGTGGAATAAACCAAGGTAATAATCGTATTGTTGCTTTAACACCTCCCTCACCTACGTGTTGAAATAATCTTCTGCTAGTCGCGGAATCAACTATAGCCTTTAATTGACCAAATGTTATTTTACCTTGAGAACTACAAAATTTTTCTGAATCACAAATGTTTTTTAAAGCATTTTTGTCGGGATTTGTTTCATTTAACCCAATCAATGATTGTGATCTTAATGTTTGTTCAGTTAAAGGATCAAAGTATCTACCTTCTAAGTCAATGTCTCTAACTTCAAGACCTGAGTTATCCTCGAACCATTTTTTAAAGACAGGAATCCATTTATCTCCAAATAATAATGTTAACCCATTGTTTACCCATTTTGTGATCACTAAGGCATATAAATAATCATACCCATCCCACTCACCAAGATAAGCGTAAGCAAAGAGATCGTTTATCTCAAAGTCATAACTCCCATGTTTATTTACATCATCCCTATAAAAATCATGTAATTCTGGACCCCAATTATAATCAGGATGATATTCTTCTTTTAAATATTGATATATAAATTCATTAAGATCTTCTCCATCAAAATTTAATATCTTTATTAATCTTTCTACACTACCAACCGCCTTTGCCGTTTTTTTAATTCCTATAGTACGAATCATTCGGGACAAATTATCTTGTATTGTTTCTTCCCTCAGTATTTTTATTACTGATTCATTTATACCATATTTTCTTTTTATTAAGTCGTATCTTTCTTCTATTCTTTCATCATAATATTTTCTAAGAACATAAAAAACATCATCATACCATTGTAACTCATTTGGGAGGGTATATACCAATATATTGTGTATTCCGTCTATGGTCATTGATAATATGGTATTTCTAAATGTGACCAATGGTACAATACTACCACTTTCTTTAAGATTTATTGAACATTTATTTGAAATCGTATCTAAACACTCGGTAAATTCCATTTCTAAATACTCAGGACTTACTCTACGTAAAATTAGATTTAATGTTTTATCGTTTATGTTCATATTAATAAATACGACCATAAGATAAAACTGACTATTTTATAATTAACATAGTTGTTGTATTAATAAAAATCATAATTTGTTTTATAGTACTCTACAAACTCTGATGTAATTTTTATTTTTTTTATATTAATGTTAAGTGTTGAGGATAGAAAACTTTTAATCTTGAATATGTTTGGTGTTTTAGATATTCTACCGAAAATACCATCTACAGGACCTAAAGTTATGACTAATTTTATGACGTATTGATCATCCCCAAAATCTTTAGGTTCTTTTAAAACATTTATTTGCACATCTTCCATTTCTTGGTAAACATGCGTATTAAGTAATTGTTTTATTAGTTTGGATTTGTCCATACTACAAATATACAAAATATTTTTTAATTTAATAATAATATAAATAAAAAACCCCATCCATGTGATGAGGTTTATTTTATTTTAATACCTGTAATTTTTTTAAATCTTTGTTTTAGTTTTATTCTCAAATACCTATTAACAACTTTACTGATGTTTTTTTCTTTTTCTAACAACCTCATTTTTAGATCGTCCTCTGTTCTTATATTCATATTAAATTAATTTAAAATTTTCTGTAGTTAACAATTTAACTATTCGTTTCTCAGATACTGAGTTAATTGCTGGTCTTGTTGCAACTTCAGTTATCCCCTTGGAAAATACTACTTGAAACTTCTCTGTGTTTTTAATGTAAAACCTTGATACATGACAGTATTCTCCTTTGTCATTAACAAAATTACCAAAAGATTTGGCCATTAATAGTTGTCCGAGTGTGATTTTATTTTCCATACCACAAAGATATGTGAAATTTATTAACCCCACAAATAAATTTATTTATTTCTTAAGATTCTTCTATCTGTTCTGAATCTAACACTACCGTTGTATTTCTACCGGCAAATGCTGGTTCGTAAGCAGCAACTGATTTAAATGGAAAAAATTTGTTCATTTCATCACGTAAAGTACCTATAATCCAAGATTGCATATTACTGGCCATAAGATTTGTTTTAAAATATATTTTAATACGTACTTTATCCGGTCTATTTCTATTAACCTCAAGAAAAGATATTTCAACATCATCAAATTCCACAAAATTAATAAAGTTTTTAACTAACATTTCTTGGGTTTCAATATCGGTAACATCCAAATTTAATATTTTTACAACATTTTTAAATCCTCCAACAACACTAGATACAAAATGAATACCTTTAGTTTCAAATAAATTTCTAACACTCTTTTGAATATCGGTATCTTCTTCCCTTAATATTTTTAATATTTTTTGATTGTCAAACATATTAAATAAATACATCGTAAAAATAAAAATAAACCCAACTTTTTGGTTAGGTTTATTAATCCAATGATTTTGGTAGATACAACAATGTTGGGTTCTTTTTTTGAATATCTACGTCAGGAAACTTCTCACTAAAAGTCTTAACATCAAATCTACCTGTAATCAAATGCCACCCGTTTTTTGTTGGTATAACCGCTTCAATTTTTTTACCTTCGGGTCTAAGATAATTAATAAATTGCGATAGTTCAGTGACCGCATGAAAATCAGTTACGTCAATATCAACAATCCATCTTTTCTCTTGAGTTTTAATTTGTCCAACAACTGAATCAAATAGACCCTTTTGATTTGATACACCATCTCTAATACGTTCAGCAAGTGATGCTAACATATTTAACGATACATCTTTATGATTTTGTTTTTGTACGTGAATGTATGCTCGTGCTTTAAAGATCTCACATAGTTCTTTAATCTCATCATACCTACGTTCCAAGTGTTCAATAGATTCAATACAATATGTTTTAATTGTACGAACTGACTGATGGTTATCTCTTTCTCCTTCAGGTTGATCTTTCTTACGTTTAAAAACATATAACATATAGAAATCCCCCTGTTCAGAAAAATTCAATAAAGGTTTAATAATTTCTAAATTGTTTATCATTTTTTATAATTTTATATCCATTCAATTTTATCCACCCTAAAAAATCAAGTGCGGTCCATTTGTTTGGATCTAATTCACCTAAAGGTCCGTCACCAAACTGATCAATAAATCCTTGGAGGATATCTTTTTCTATTTCAAATCCTCTATTTTCACTTTCATTTATTTTAATCTTAACCATTTCAATGGCACATTTTTCACATTGGACTGCCTTTTTATCTCCTGAAAAAGTATTCTTACATGTAATACAATTACAGTGATAAAATCCAGAAGCAAATCCACCTATTGGATATTTTACTTCTCCCACTATTCTTCAATATTATTTATAAATGATTGTCGTTTAATTTTAACCAAACTCTCAAGTGGTTCAATAACTGTGTATTGATAATTTCTCCAATATTTGGCATTTTCGTTATTTATTAATTGTTTTGCAAAATTACTAATCAATGTTTTAGCGGTAATTGTTTGTTGGTATGTCTCACAAGAATCAATTACCTTTTCAATCCATTTTGATACGTCTCCGTAGTGTGTGCTTCTTTTTTCCATTTTTATAATTTTTTTAATATTAAACAACCTTCTTCATCCAATTTTGGTTTACCTGTAGTAATACAAACACCTTTTTTATTTATACCATCACAATTCTTGTCTAAACACTCTTCAACTATCTCAACATCCCATTCAGTTTGTTGATTAGCTAAACTAAGATATTGTATTGTCAATCCTGTTTTTCTACTTTTTTCAATTATAGAAATAACATCATCCTCACTAAACTTCTTATCACCCATCAACTCTATCATAACTTCAATAGTTCTTTCTACTGCGGCTAATGTAAATGAATCAGGACATCCATCAAAACCATTAAATATTTTTTTCTTTATATCAACCAAATCATAACCACGTTCAATTTCTTTGCAGTTTTTGATGGATAACATACCAACCTGATCATCTCTTGTTGTTCCTAATAGATAACCGGTGTCGTAAGTTCCTTTGGTTGGGTCAATTAAAATGTAGTTACCCTTATCTGTCTTAATTAGTTTTGCTTTCATAAGTTAATAATACAAAACTTTTTTTAAAAAACAAAATCCCACAACCTGTTAAAGTGTGGGATTTTTATTGTTTGGTGTTGTGTTAATCTTATTGTATTATATTTTTCCAAAATTAATGTAACTTGAGATATCATCTGCTTGGTCTCTTATTTTGTTAAATTCATATTGTAGTTCGTTAACCTCGTAAGTTATGTTTTTTAATTTTTTATCTAAATTTTCTTTTATTTTTAATAAATTATAGTACTTATCTTTTATCCCGTTAAATTCTAAAAATTGATCAAAACTTTTTGGTTCTATTTTCATTACTCTATAATAATTCATAACAATATCATACAATTCTAAAGTTTCTTTTACAAATCTTACAGATTTTGTTGCATTATAACTTCTTTTTGCGGTGTTCAACACTTTGTATTTTTCTTTAAGTAAATTATCTAACTCTTCATACCTAGACTTATTAAATTCTTGTTCCTTTTTATACTGTTGATCATAATATTTTAAATAAAGATTATATGTATAATCTCTAATAAGTTCAATAAATGAACCTAAAATATTACTACCAATATATTTTCTAACAGTTCCAGGAGTTACCTCATCATCAATTGCATTCCAAAAAGCAAAATCACCTTTTTTACTATTTGCCAAAAAATTCTCTTTATACCTCCAATCAGTACTTGTTGGGGGGTCGTACTGAATTGCAATTTTAAAGTAGTTTTTAGATTTTTTCTTTCCTGGTATTGGTTCTCTTAATTTATCTATAACAAAGAAAAATAAATTTACATCACTATAATTTTCAAAATAATTGTTTGTGTTTGATGCAATACACCATTTAGTATTTGATCCATATTTACAGGAAGCCTCTTTATTTTTTGGTCTTACCAAAACATACTTATCGTCTTCATATAATTTTTCAACACCGGATAATTCAAGTTCTTTTTTTGTGATTTTTGTTATTGCCTCTTCATATTTTTTTTCAAATTCCTCATAACTATATTGGTAAATGTCTTTTTTTTCAAACTTATGTTGATTTTTATCAAAATAATTAATCATTAATATTAAATCTTCAATTTCTGTGGTTAAATCTTTTTGATCTCTTTCAATTAATACTTTTGATATCCAATTAAAATATTTTTTGGTTGGGGATGGGTCTAAATTATAAGCATCTTTTATAATATCATTATATGTGTCATTATATTTTTTTTCATAATATTTAAGTAAATCGTCAAGTTTACTTTCAGATAAAATGGTTTTATTTGATAAGAAATTTGTTAAACCATTAATTCTTTTTATCTCTTCTCTTAAATTCATATTAATAAATATCCCTTATACTAATAATTGTATTCATCATCATCATCGTCTTCTTCATCCCAAGTGATAGGCTCATCATCGTCTTCAATAGTACCTAAATTACTACCTGATTCAACCCAAACTTCAAAAGGTGTTGAAAGTCCACAATTTTCAACATACTGAATAAAAAATTCTTCCAAATATGAATCGTCTTTAAAAATTCTAGATATTTGGTCATAGATTTCTTTTTGTACCGATAATGATTTATCTGGTTTAACTATTAAAAATATAACAGTGTTTCCCGGAGTTGCAAGATATTCCATTCCATAACGTTTGTTTTCCCAAGGTCTTAAATCCAACCTTGAGAGGAATAGTTTTGCGATCTCTTGTTTATCTATAGTTTCTTTTAATATATGTCTAATATTTTCTTTCATAGTCTTACATATTTAATAATTCTGCACTAAACCCATTAAAAAAATTTAATTTAATTTCTTTAAAATATCTTCTAAAATACTCATCCACAATTTCACTAACTTCATTTTTTATTTGCCAATATTCTTCAAAATCTTGCATTTCTTTACTTAAAAGATCATAAGTTTTATCTGTTGTCATAATTAAAGTTACCTTACCATATAAAACATCAAAATTAACTTCTAAAAAATCATCTTCATCATAATTATTAATTTCCCTAACTTTAAAAGTAAAATCATATCCACCAACTTGTATTTTAAATTCTAACTTTCTAACGTCAATTTCTTTACCTATAAACTCTTTTTTTAAAAGATCTATTTCTGACATTTTAACTATTTTAGAAACGTTTTTGATTCCTCCAACTTTTCTACAAACCATTAACAATCCTTCATTATTAATCATTTTTAAAAATTGATCACCTAAATTTAATTCTTCTTTTAAAATATTTCTTATTAGATTTTTCATCCCTCTGTAATCTCTATATAATTGAAATGTTTATCTATATTAAAACCAAAGGATTCAATAACATTATGAACAAACTGTTCAACCAATCCTACAATACCTTCTTTAAATTCATGATAAGAATAAAAATCATCAAATGGATTATTACCTGTTGAAAAATTTATGTCTTGTCCTGATTCTGGATCATAAAATGTACCTTCTAATACAATAAAATTGGCGTCTAAATCTATATAATTTTTAGTTGGGTTTAATAGGTTTTCTTCATCCTCTTCACTAAATTCAACTTTATCAAATTTAATAGTTAGTTTACCATCAAAAAAATCACCCATGACTTGTATCATTTCTCTTTCAGTAAATGTATTATCCATTAGGTATTTAGTTATTATTTCAGTTCTACTATTACCATCATAACCCATATATTCCATAAAAAATAGAATTATCTCATTTTTTTTTGAACCCAATCCAAGTTTACTTATATCATATATGTTTGGTATTTTACCTTGTTTTTTTTCTTGGTCCCATTTATTGAAAAAGAATTTTTTAAGTTGGTCTATATTATTAGACTCCTGTATTTGATTTTTTCCTGTTTTTCTAAAATTATAATAATATGCCTTTAATAAAGGATCATAAATCTCAATCATATATACTATATACCCATCAACTTCATTTGTTGGTAACTCATCTATATTGATATTGTATTTGTAAAAAATGTAATTTTCTAATGTTGCTTTAACTAATCTCCATTTAAACTCCTCAAGAGATTCGGATTCATAAAAAATATAACTAGTTCCTTTCCTCATCATTTTTTCAAATTTATGATGATCAATTCTTCTCACAAAAAAAGGCGAAATATTATGATTGTTATCCATATAGTATATAAATACCTTAATGAATATATTTGTCACTGTGTTTTACTCATAAATCTTTTTAATCAACTAACATGGTAAAAGAATGTAAAAAAGGTAAAAACCCATCTTAAAGTGGATTTTTTTATTGTGATTATCCTATTGAATCTAACTTATAAAATATCTAATTTTAATTTATGGATGACGTTACAAAATATTTCCCAATATTTGATAAATTTTTAAATGAAATGTCGTATGGGTCTATATCCAATGTTGAGTTTATTAATGTAGAAAAGTTCTTTGACCGTACTGTTTTTATTGCCGAAACAAAGTTTGGTGAAGAGTTTGTGGTTAACCAAAGACGTATTAATTGTAAAATGGTTATTGGTGTTAATACATATAATTACCGTTGGTCTTACAATAAAAGTTTATTAGAAAAACAATTTGTTTCGATGTTTAAAAGACAATTTAAAAGTATAGACTTTGATTATTGTCAGGTCGTTATTGAATCTGCTAATATGATTTCAAGTTATTAACAAATCTTTTTATTTCACGATTTGATATAAATTCCTCAGTGTCTTTTTTTACTTGTTCTTGATCACATTCGTTATTATCAAAGAACAAGTTAGGTATCCCATTACTTTCACCTTCTTTAATTGTTAGTTCTATAAAATCAGGAAGATATTTTACTGCTTCTGATTCATATTTTTCTATTTTATTAATTACGTCATCATAATCATGTACTCCTTTTGAATCGATATAATGGTCCCCTATTTTTATGTAAACGTGTATTAAATGATATTCAATAACTTCATTTGTGTCCAAGACTAATTCTTCGGCAATAACCAAATAATAAGTTATATCTTTATTGGGTAATAGTTTTTGCAATTTTTCTTTAACATTCATTGCAAAATAATGACAAAAACCAAACTGATAATCGTAAAAATTCCGATTTTCTCTTAAAATTTTTACAATTAAGTTTTTCATAACTTGGAATCTATTTCTCTCCCTATTGTTTCGTATATTTTTAAATTACCGTGTGGATCTGAAACTTTACCAATTGGCGTATTTATAATTTTTGCTCCTTGGTTTTTGAATACGTTATAATACCTCTCAACATTTGATTCTTTAGTATCTTTGTTTCCTCCCCATCCCCAAGATCCCTGAACAACGTAAAAATTGGCCTTAGGGAAAGTTTTTTCTAAGTTGTCAAACAACCCACTGATGTCGTCATTGGTGTTGAATCCTCCGTTGGTACCAATACTTATGATCACATTTTTAACGGTGTCATCCGTCTCATATTTTTTAACTGCATTTTTTAACCAACTTACACCTATTCCACCTAACCATAAAGACTCTTCGCTACCTTTAGTTGATATTCTACTTGCCTTATCGGTCTTATTATCAATGTATGGAACCTGTGAGTCACCAATTATAATGTTTTTATTTTCTATTTTAGAGTTTTCAGACGAAAATGATTTCTTTTCTACTTCTTTTTTTATTTCTTTTTCAACCTCATCTTTGGTGGGTTCTTTTCCTTTAAACTTACTCATTATTTTTTTAAGAATATACCCCACCGCGGCACCTCCCAAAACATATTTACCTATTGTACCTAAAATACTAAATAAACCTTCATTAATTGGTTGATTTTTTAACTTGTTATTAACAAGTTTTTTAAATTGTTCTTCTGTTATTTTTATTTTCATTTTTTTATTTAATAAATATTTGGTTAATCTTTTTAAATACTTTATTTTTGTATAAAATATAATTATGAAAAAAAATTCTTGGTCTTTTATTTTTACAATCTGTGAGATGTTAATAATGTTTTTACTATCAATGGGATTGACCGCTGCGTTGTATTCTATTTTTTTTATTGTTTATGTTTTTTTGATTAAATAAAAATTAGTGACCAAAATATTTTAATATTTAATTCCGTCATAAATTAAAGAATTCTTCTCAACTGTTGTTGGTCCTGGTGTGTTCCTAAACATTGGTTCGTTATAATTAATTTGATTGGTGGTTTTATCTAACCTACCTTGAGGTGGAAAAATAATAATATTATTTTTTGAGTCAACTACTGCTGCCAATCCACTATTTAATGGTATACCTGGTGACCTAAAATTAATAACTTTATTACCTGTTATGGGTGATACTTCATTTTTGAAAAAATTATAATAAGAGTCTTCGGATATTGATTTAACTGAAACAACGTCAACTTTACCGTTTGGTGATTTAACAATCATATCAACACCAGCTTTATCTAAAGCATTACCTTTTCCTCCTCTCCATAAAACACTATACCCTAAATCCTCAAATTTTTTTGCAATCAAATCTTCACCAAAATCTCCTCTTTTTGTATTCACAATAGAATTTTTTGTATATCTTTTTGTATTTTTAGAAATTTTTTCTTTCATTTTGGTTTTATTATTTTTCATGTAGTCCATAGTGTCTTTAAATAATTTTTCTATTTCTTTTTCATCTAAAAGTTGCATATCATTTATATTCTTTATTCGATAATTACCTTCATTCAATTTATCTTGTAAAACATCTCTGAAAAATGTTTTTCTATCACCAGAATTTGTATTTAACATATTTATTGGTAACCATTCTTCATTTTCAGTAACATATTTATATTTTCCATTATCTAAGTTTTTAAAAAAGTTTTTTAATTCTGGAACTGATTCTATCGCATTTTTAATATCTTCCGTTACTCCGTTTGGAAAGGTATTGTCCACATCCGAAACTACTAATTTGACTTTTACACCATCTTCTAATTCGGATAAAATATCTTGGATTGTTTTTGTAAATTCTGTTCCATTATATCCTCGTAAATAATCACCGATTGATTTATTTAAATTATTTAATGAGGTTTCAGTTCTAAAAACATTATCAGTAAGATCAACTTCCTCACCTCGTAAATATTTTTCTACATCGTCAACTAAATTTTGTTGGAACTTTCCTAATTTTTTTTGGTTTTTTAAATATAGATAATTATTTGTTACTACTTCGCCTAAATCCTCTAAACTTCTACTTTCACCGGGTAAATTTTTATTCATCATAGATAGATATTCTTCCATTGTACTTAATCCCATTTCAGATCTTTTAGCATTAAGTTTAGTTAAAAAATTAACATCATCTAATAATTTTTGTGGAGTTTCAAAAAAATAAAGTTTACCATCCATTTCTATTGGTCTAGGTATCCAATAATTACCATCAGAAGTAACACCCCCTTGTGATCCATATTTTTGTACTCCACTTGAAATTTCTGAAAAATTTAAATCTCCCGTTTTATTTACACTTATTCTGTCTTCCAACATTGCCATCCCTTTTTTAATTTTTAACTCTTGGTCAGGAAATTTATTTATAAAGTTTTCTTTATTTGTATCAAATAAGTTAAACATACTTTTTTGGAACTCTAAATCGTTGTCAGCATGTTGGGTTATTAACCAAATTGCTTCAATGTCTTCAATTTTATCTATACTTGATATAAAATTTTGTGGGTCGTCCCCCATTATTTTTTTTAATTGTTCTTGATTTTTTATATCAACAGTTATGTCAAAAATTTCACTTTGTCTCATTGTTTGATCTAACTCAATCATTTTTGATAAATCTTGACTATTTTTTTTAGGATTAACTATATCGTTTATTTGATTAACAACATTATTGTCTATTTTGTTTGCAAAATCTAATTCTTCATTTTTAATTTTTAATAAATGTTCGTCAGGGCTTGTTTTTTTTAAAATATCATCACTTATTTTTTTTAAATAATCGTAAAGACCATCTGTTTTATTTTTATAATTAAGTTTTAAATTTTCTAAATTGACATTAAAAATGCCCCACAACTCGTCTTGACCTCCAAATATATCTGATTTCTCAACTCCACCTTTTTGTTCAATGTTAGATAACACATCAAATACCGTCAAATTTCCTCCTGTATTTGGTTTTGTGTTTTTTAAAAATTTTTGTACATCTGCGGATGTTTTTATAAGATTAGACCCTATTTTTGCACTTTTTTCTGATAATTCTTTTGCTAATAATCTTTCGGTTTTGGCTAAAACTGATTTTATTGTGTCTGTTCCTCCGTTCTTTAAAAAGTTTTTTAAACTTGCTATTGTTACCGCATCAGTTAAATTACCAGTAATTTTACCGTCCGAAGAATTAATTAAAGCCCTAAGTAAATTTTGATCCTCTTCTGATAAATTTTTAAAAAATACGGTTGCCTCATCATCTGATAATTTTAAAAGACTAATTAAAAGTTCTTGTAATCTTGGTCCTCCTGAAGAAGATAAAGATTCATTTAAAACCTCAGATTTAATTCCCATTAACTCACGTATCCTACTTATTTCCGTTAAAAGTTTACTCATAACTTTCCCAAAATTTTAATAATTCTTTGTCTTTATATCTTTTTACTTTTTGATCCCAACCACATATATAACAGATAAAAGGATGATCATCATTTTTTTTCATTTTCCATGAATGATCACACTTTTTACAAACTATGTTATCTCCAAATAATTTATCTGACTGTCTTTCTGTAATTATAATTTTCATCTTTTTAAAGTGTTAATTATTTCTTCTTGGAAGAAGTTTTGAATTTCAGATTCACTGTCTTCACTTTTTAATGTGTCTTGTAATCTTACGTCATCATCATTTAATACACTATAAAAATCATAGTCAGTTAAATACCCTCTTTTATCTGTAACAATAACTCCAAGAAACTCATCTCCATTGAATGTTATTTCTCCATAATATTCTACCTCATCACCTTTATTAATTTCTTCGGAGAATTCAAATCTAAATGGTCTACCTTTTAGATTATATTTAAATCTCATTCCCTCTCTTTCATCAACCTTGTGAACATCTTCAATATCAAATATGAAATCTTCTGGATTACCTCCTCTTTCCGTAAAACTTTTAAAGGCTCTCAATATATCTTTTTCTGATGGTTTTAAATCTTCACCTTTATTCATTTTTGAATATAGGTCAAGTACCTGATCAAGATTTTCTTTTAGGTAATTAAACTGTGATTCTGTAAGAATTATTTTCATTTTTTTATTTAAAATCGTCTCTTGTGATTATTTTTTCCATTCCAGAATCATACCATTCTCTTGATGACCAAATGTGTGAACTACTAATAAATCCATTATTACTTATTTGTAATGTCCCTGTTGATCCATCATCAATTTCCCATCCACCATATTCCGATTCTAAGTAATCATATGCCATGTTTATAATAGACATAGTTTTCTCATTACGTTCCCAAGTGTGAATATTCTCTTCTTTACCATCAACAGACACTGAATTTATTTGCCCACTATCACCACCACCATCATATGAAAAATTAATAATTGATATTTTTTTTTCATTCATATATTTTATTGTATCTGAAGTTTCAATAGGAAATTTACGTTCATTATATATATCCTGATCAACATATTCTTCAACAGAAACTCTTAATTCAAGTGTTTTATTTTTTGGTCTAAATATTGCCACTAACTGATACCCTTCAGTTTCACTATATGCGTTATCTAATAAATTGTCAGTTGCAAATTCTTCAATAATACTAACAATAATATTCATTATAGATGACGGTATTTTTTTTCTACCTAAATCATTACTTCCATATTCCCAATCTACATTTTCAATACCTGCCTCCCACATTGTCCATTCAAATCTTATCTCATTTTGTTCATAAGATGATAAAAAGTTCATAATATTATCAAAAATTCTTTTTTCCATAGTTATAAATATCTAATCATCAAATTTAAGATCCAAAGTTCTAATCATCCACATTGGTTTTTCTTTTTCTTGTAATGCTTTTATCCATTCTTTCGCAGATGGTACGTGATTAAAGCAGTCTTCTTTAACATGATCCTCACCAACATATCTGGTATAAACCGTTTTTCCATCACTGTTTTGAAATGATGGTCCGAACACTTTTTCACATTCAAATATACCCTCACTATGGTGTCTAAACACCCTATGATATGAGTGCCCAATCCATGCTTTTGTTTCATCAAACCATTCATGTATCTTTATGTAATCTTCAACTTTTCCTCCATATTTTTTAACAGAACTTTTTGCGTGTATTTGTGGGTGTGCCATAATTTTTACTTTTTAATAAATATAGTTTTTTACTTCATGTTTTTGTAGTATTTATTTAAATATGAAAGATCTTGTTAGGACTATACTTAGAGAAAATTCTCATTTAGAAACGTTAAAAAAATATTTTTGGGATATTTGGACTAACGAAGTAAATTCAGGTAAAATACCTAAAATAGGTTACGTAGATATTCGTAGAAAAAACCTATCTAAATATATTAAACAAATAGATAAGTGGTATAATGAATTTGTTGGTGGTAGTGATGAGTCTTTTAAATTATTTGATCGTTACATGACAAATTTAACTGTTACGGATGTTGACATGCGAAAAGCGAATCAACCTATTAACCCTGAAGACAAATTTGAAATTTTGATTACTCGTATTTTTAATAAATCTTATGACGAAAACATTGTAAAACAAACTTTAGATTTTGGTTTTATGATTAAAGATGCGACATTATTAACTGATGAAGGTAGATTGACTTGGGATGAACTTTGGGACGAAAAGTACGATGATCTCTGGAATGATATTGAGAATTGGTTAAGAGGAGAACTTGAGGGTTATGTTCACACGATTCAATTAGATTTTGGTTTAGACTACCTATATATTGATTCCCAATGGGATGATTAAAAAATAAAAAAGTCGAACTTTCATCCGACTTTATCTTTTTATTTCTTTATCATATGGTATTCCATCATTTCGGTTGCTTTAGCCACCGCTTGGTCTTTGGTTTTAAACCCACGTTCTTTAATATTTTTAGCGTGTATGATTTGATAAGTAGTTGAGGCAACTTCTTTGTTTTCTCCTCTTCCTGGTTTTTTTCTCATTGCATCTGCCGCGTAAACATCTAAAAAACCAACTTTACAAATGTAACGACCTTTTGTTGTGCCCTTTCCCATTTTTTTATTTTTTTGTTTTAATTAATACTTCTACAAATATAGTATTTTATTTTTGATCTGACAATATGAAATTTAAAAAATTTCTAATTGTTTTCATAAATTTTTGTCTTTCTGGGTTGTTGACATTATTTGAACCAAAAAACCAATCACCAACCATATCAGTTTCCTCAACTAACATTTCAACAATTTTAAGTTCCATTTGTTTTTTATTATTAAAATTATTAAATCCAAATCCAGGAAATCCTTCAAATGAATATTCGGTAGATTTTAATGGTTCCATATCAACCCATTCTCTGCCAAACTCTCGTTCAACAACTTTAATCCTTCTTAATAAAAAGTTTAATAATGAACGATCAATCTCCTCGTGTTGTGAGGAGATTTGATCCTTTTCATTTTCATTTATTATTATTTTCATTTAAGAAATTTCAATTTATAGATTGTTGAGTTAATTAACTCCTGTACCGTATCAATTTGATTTTGAATATAACTATCTTCAATAGATTCTCTATTTTCATCAATTATATCTAATAATTTTTCAAAATAAGAGATTGTTTTTTTACAGTTTTTATATTGTTCAATTTTAAATGTTTTGAAGTTTTTAATAATTCCGTATTTACCTTGGTAAGATTCTATAATCCCATCAAATAAATCAACAACACCATCATAGTAATTGTTTAATGCATTGTGTTCAGCAAATGATTGTGTTTGAAGGTGAAATACGTGTGCTTGGTTTCTTGAATGTAAGATATTACAAACCATTTCACAAAAATCTTCATTACCGTCATCTTCTTGGTCATCCTCACCATCCTCCTCATCATCATCGTCTTCTTCTTGATCGTTATCATCATCGTCTTGATCATCCTCGTCCTCATCTTCTTCGAACAATCTACGTTTTTTTAATTCTTCAAATAATTTATTGGTTAGATCTTTTTCATTAATTTTCATAGTTTTTTTTATTATAAATATATTGTTTATTTATAGTCTTCAGGTTTTATTGTTAAATTTAAATTAGTTGGTTCATATTCTTCAGTATAATCAAATCCATCTATTAAAATATCATCACCCCATAATCTTACTTCACCTTTAGATCCAACACCTTCATTCCAAAATCTACCTTGACGTAAAGTCATTAATTCGTTAACAACTGTCCAGTAATCTTCATCATCATAAGAGTCATGTTTCTTATTATTAACATAAACTTTTGTGATTTGTCCGTCATCCCACCTTCCATAGAATTCTATATCAACAATGTTTTCATTGTTATTTGTTAATACATTAATAATATTTCTTGTATCTTCTTTTAAGTCATTTAAAATGTATTCCCTTTCAAATTCATCCTCTTTTTCCTGTTTACAGGAACTTCGGAAGTTTATTTCTTTTATTTCTGTATTAATAAGAATAGTTAAATACCAATATTCATCAATATCGTAATTATTGTATCTATTAAACTTGTATTCGTATTCTTCCAATAGATCTTTAATTACCTTAACTAAAAAATTTGGTAACTTTCTTGATTGTCTTCGATCTTTTACATCATATATTATTGATTCATCCCATTCCTCAATAGTATTTACATCCAAAGTCATATTGATTTCACCAAGAAGAACTCCCATTTGTTTTAAAAGTTCAAAAAATAATATAAGTCTTTTATTCATATTTCTATAAATATAAGGCTTATATTATTTTAAATAAATTCAATCTCATTTGTTTCTGGATCCCAATCAATGGTTATTGGTTTGTTTCGGAACTCATATCGTCCGTTTAACACCGCTGCGTTGATAAAGTGAGTATTACCATCAAACACATAACCATAACCTTCGTGGATGTGTCCAAATACGTGGATTTTAGGTTTGATTTCTTGAACTCGTTTCATAAGTTCTTCACAACCAACACTTACACTATCATATGGTACATAATCCAATTTACCAAATGGTGGTCCGTGAGTGATAAGGATGTCAGTATCAACAGGTATCATATCCCATTTTTCTTTTATCTTTTTACCACGAGGAAGATTGAATGCCCAATTATTAAACTCAGGTTGCCAAGGTGTTCCCCATATTTTAACCATAGTATCATAATCTTCACCAACCATCAATAAGTCATCTTGAAGATACTCTATAGTTTTGTAACCGGTAAGTAATCCTTTAACTTTTTCGTTATCATTTTCAAATCCAAAATCGTGATTACCACATATGAATACTTTGGTATCGTAGTTATTGATTTTATCATACCACTTAGTAAAGTTTTCTATTTCAGTGATATAACCACGGCTAGTTAAATCTCCGGCGTGGACAAGAATATCTCCACCAGTCAAGAACCCACTAATCTTGTCGTGTTTGGTGTGGGTGTCGCTTATAAATGTGATTCTTTTTTTCATAAAACAAATATAAGTAATTTTATTAAATAAAAAAAATTAACTTATTATTTTAATTTCACTTTCTGTTTCAATAACCACTCTTGCACCACAACTAATAATTGGTTTTTTATCTCCACTACCACAATACTTTATTTTACTTGGTCCAAGTATTTCTACTTCATTACAGTACGTATTTGTTTTACCCTCCTTAATTGTGATAACAGGAAGATCTGTGTCCTTTGTTTTATTGGACCTGACGTGGTGTTGGTTAACGTGGATTCTTTTTATCCCCATCCTCTACCCGATTGTGACATCGCGTTTATTCTTTGTTGTTCTAACCAACCTAAAAATTTAAATAGTTTTTTAATCATTTTTTATTTCTGTTAAATGGTTCTTTTTTAAAAACGTATCCTGAAATATCCAAGTATCTCAATAACTCCCTATCCCCCTCAATTATTGTGTGAGGTATAAAAGACTCTCCTCTATCATGTTTCTTATTACCATCAATTTTAATCATTCCTATTTTATATCCAAAACGGTTTGCTAACCATTTAATAAATAATGCGGGGTATCTTTTCATATTTTAATTATTTTATTGTTTTAACTGCTCTAGCGTTAATATGACCTTCTTTTAAAGTTATTGCTATAAGTTTGTGTGTAAAAACTTGCATCCAAGCATAATCAGAATTATGGTCGGTAGAACTCCAATAATTAGTATTAACAAAATTACCGATAAGGTCCTTATTTTCATACATTTTTTCTAATTCGTCTTTAGTTGGTAATCTCCAACCTTTACCTAATTCTTTACACTCTCTTTTAGCATTATACCATGTTACCTCTGTTGGTAAATCATATTGTGCAATTTCTATACTATCAAGCTTATATGTTGTTCCTATTATCTGAGATACAGATGTGAATGTAATAAAAAACAAAAGGATGATCAATATTGTTTTTAATTTCATAATTTTTTATTTAAATTTAATCTTCTAAATTTAAACTATAACCATTAAGTATTTCTCTCATTTGTTCTCTTATTTTTTCACAAATCTCTATTTCCTCACTTGATGCTTCATCGTTGGAATAAAACTTAATTCCGTGTTTGGTTGTTGTTCTTAACTTTTGGTCAAGATCCCACATTGACATCTTCCATTTCATGGCATCAAGTGCCACTCTTGCGTCTTGTGATTCTTCTACCGAATCAAATTCTATTGTTATTTTTCCCATAAAACAAAGTTATGAATTTTTTTCTAATGAATCAACAAACTCGTTGAATTCTATTTTAGATGGTGGTCTTCCATCAATATCACAACAGGTATTGTAATAATTTCTGATTTTATTGATTACCTCTTCTTTGTCAATATTTTCTAACCCATCCATTAAAGTATTATCCCATAAGTTCATTTCGTCGTCTTCCATATAAAAATCACCATCCGACCCTATGTAAGGTGTTGTGTCTTCACTCATAATATTTTTAATTCAATTCTGTATTTCTTTATTTTCAAATTGATCCAATAAAGCAACTACACTTTCATCAACCAAACTAACGTTATGTAATTCTTTTGATGTTTTATAATCGGAAACATTAATTTTTGATTTTATTTTTTTTTCTCCATCTGTAATGGTAATTTTAATTTCAAAATCTTGTTTCGGTTTTGTTTTTTTATCTACCGGTGGTTTGTAACCAAATTCTTTCTCTTGTCTTATTTCGTTGAGTGTTCTTTTTTTCATTTAATATTATTTTTTAATTTGTTTATATATCCTTCAAGTAATACAATCTTTCTTCTAATACCAATATTATCCATATCAGATAACATTTTCAAGTAATCGTTTAGTTCATCAAGTTGTGTTTGTGGCTCAACTTCCTTTTGAATCTCTAAGTCAGGAAATGTGTTTTTAATTGCGTTCTGTTGTCTGATTGGCATATCACCATCTGATAATTGGGGATCATCCCACGATGTGTCTCTTTCCATAGTGTTTTCTTTTATAAAGTTTTCTATCTCTTCTGTTGTTGCGGTAGCAATACCACCATTATTGGTAAATATTCTTATAAATTCGTCTTTTAGGTGTCTTGGTATTGGTTTACTTTTTAATGTTAAACTAAGTTGATTTGGTGTTTGATCTAGTGTTTTTTCCATATAATACGCCATATAACTATCAGAATCCATAGGTGTTCCTGTTAAATATGGTGGTTCTTTTCTATCAACACTTTTAGTTTTAAAAACACCTCTTACCATAATACCTCTCTCACCTTTTACTTTATATTCTTCAGGATTGTCCAATACGTCATCTAATAACTTATGAATATCATTTCTCAATGTTAATTCATTATTAGCTCCTGATACATCTTGAGCCATTTCAGGTGACCAAGTTAATACAATTTTTTTTCTTGGTTCAAATGTCATTGGATCATATAATGCTGGAGTAATTAATGCACCATTTTTAACCGGTGTATGTAATGAGTTTGGATCAAACATTTCAGGAGTAAAACTTAAATTATATAAGAAAACTTTCCCATCAAATTTTGTATTATCACCAAGTTTCATTGTTTGTGCGGAATATGTTTTTCCCTCAATTTCTTGTACCGGTATATCCATAAATTCAATTCCCTCACATTCAGAAAATTCATCACATTTTAATAGTTCTTCTTTTAGTGGTTCTAAGTCCTTTTTTAAAAATTGATCGTTTGGATAAGACAGATTTTCACCAAATGTGTTAGTTAGTAATTCTTTTAGTTTCATATTTTAATCCCCATTTTTCACTTATCTCAGTGAATTTATCGTTTATTGTTTCTTCTTTAATTCCATTTAAAGATGAGAAATCTTTTTCAAATTGTAAACCGTGTTCTCGGTTTGCATCCATAATTTTTTGTCCAAGAATAGAAAGTTCATTTGAAGTATAAAATTCTGTTCCGTGATCAATGATTTTTAGTTCCACAAGAACTTTTTTGTCAAAGGTTTTTATTTGGTGTATCATAATTAATTTGATAACGGTGCTTTAATTGGTGGGTGTGATTGATAGTTACCTAATTGAATGTCATCTTCTAATAAACATTTACAAAAATTATCATCTTTAAATGATTCAAATACCTTAACGGCATCTATAGATCCTACACCGCACTCACCTGATTCAGTTGGCCAGAACTCAGTGTTGATGTTTAGGATTGGTAGTGTATATGGTTCTCTTGTTCGGGTTGGTACATTCCATTGATCAATTTCAGAATGTGATAATGTGCTACTGTCTCCACCATTATAGATTTGATTAAACATTTCTTGAGTAACCATTTCTCTTCTTTCATCTAAATCTAATTTTTGACCAATTTGTTCTTTCGTTTGTTCAATATGATTCAAATACAAATGTGTATCACCCAAGTTGCCAATCAATTCATCAGGAATCATATTAACTGCCTTAGCAATTATTTCCAATAACAGGCCGTAAGATGCAATGTTGAATGGTAGACCTAAGAATGTATCTACTGAACGTTGATTCCACATTAGGGAGATTGCTCTGGTTGGTATTGTATCTTTGTATTTTTCATAGTCCATACCACCATCCCCATATTTTTCAATATACAAATCGACTCTTTCATCTAAACTCAACTCTCTTGTATAAACTTGAAATCCATAATGACAAGGTGGAAGCATCATTTGATCCAATTCTCCAACATTCCAAGCATTAACCATTAAACGTCTTGAGTCTGGGTTTGTTTTAAGGTCGTTGATTAGGTTCGCAATTTGGTCATTCTTAGGGACTTCTTTATAATGGGTTACAGAACCATGATTCCAACCAGAAGGGACTTTTTTATAACCACCCCAATTTCTCCATTGCTTACCATAAATTGGACCTAACTCACCCCACTTCTTAGCAAACTCATCATCTGTTTTGATTTCGTTGATGAATTCTTCCTGAGTCATCTTTCTCACTTCAATGTTACTACCTTCATATTGAAATGTTTTTTCAACCTCAGGGTAAATTTTACAATAGTTCTTATAAGCATCACCATCCCAAATATGACAATTGTTATCAACAAGGAATTTAATGTTTGTATCACCACGTAGGAACCATAGTAATTCAGTCACCATAGTTTTCCAAGCCATCTTCTTGGTTGTGAGTAATGGAAACCCATCACTCATTTTATGACGGATCTGTCTACCAAAAACACTAATTGTGCCGGTCTTTGTACGATCCATTTTACGGGTACCATTATCTAAAATGTCCTGTAATAAATCTGTGTATTGCCTATCTAAATTATTCATCTTTGTTTAGTAATTTACGACCTTCTTCCCATATTGGTGATCCGTACATATAAGGATGTTCAATAACATCTTCAAGAAATTCCTCAAGTTCTTTTATTCTATTATCCTTTTCTTCTTCCGTCATCTTTTAAAATATGATTTAATTTTCATCCAAACTATTTCGGGATAATTCCGTAACCACCAAAAAAATATATAAAATTTTCTCATCAGTCAATCATTTTATAAGTTGTTGATTTAACTTTATTGTTTTCGTCAATTTGGTATCTATTCTTATATCCTTCAATTACTTTTAGAGCATCTTCTTCATTACCATACCTCACAGTAATTGTTTTTGATATTCCAAATGCCTCTCCAATCTTATGGATATTATACCAAACAAGTTCTTGTGTTTGTTTGAATAATCTTTTTTTGATTTCTAATTTACAAGCTTGTGGTATGTAACCCTTCTCTCCGTTATTTTTTTCTTCAATTTTAATTCTGTACATATTAGTTATTTAAATATAATTTTTTAAAAAATAATTTGTTTTTCCAACAGGAACTCTTAAAACCGAAATAAGTTTTGAGGTACCATTTAATAGTACCATAACACTATATAGTTTATCTGTGTATTCAACACTATGAACATTTTCAATGGTATATACAAATGCCGATTCATTTGATAAAAATACCTTTTTTTCATTTTTGTCGTAAGTAAGTGTTTGCATAACTTATTGTTTTTCAATATTAATTTCTTTTTTAATCTTTGGTTTACGTCCTCGTTTTTTTGGTTTTTTTGATGTAAATTTTTCTTGAAACTTTTTATCTTTTTCAATGATTTCAATAAATTCTTCCAATGTAAATTCTCTTACTTTATGTTCGTTTGGGTCGTCCATCAAATAATCATAATCTGGTTCTTCCAATGTTTTACAAAACTCAAGATATCTTTCATAAGATTTTTTAAGTTTTTCATAATCTGTATCGTCTTCAATAACAATCTTTATTGTTTCAGGGAATAACATATTCATTCCAATTCCTAAATTCACTTCAATTTTTTTCATTTCCATATTTTTTTCTTAAGTATTCTGCCCACGCAGCTTGTTTCCTACCATTAACGAAGAACCACCCAAAGTCCATCTCAAACCATTTTACAATTTTTCCCATAATATTATTTATTTTTTAAATCAAATTTTATTTCTTCTGTCAGTACATTTGTTTTTGACCCCATAACTTCTTCCGACATTTCATATTTAACATCGTCAGAATAATCTTTTAGTAATTCTTCAGATGTTAATGTACCGTACTTACCTTCAAAACCATTAACATCAATCTTTACATTAATATTTTTATACATTCTTTCCCAATATTGTGTTCCATTCAATGAGATTGAAATTTCATTAATAATCTTATATGGGTCCGCATTTGATCCTGGTCTTCTATCTTCCAAATAACCTTTCCAATTATCTGCGGTTGTTTTTGGGACTCTGATTGATGATCCTCTATCCGATACACCCCAACTAAATTTATCAATTGATTGTGTCTCAAAATTTCCGGTTAATCTTAAATTATTATCGGAACCATATGATTCAATATGTTCTTTATGTCTATTTTCAAATGATGTGAATATTGATTTGAAGTATTCTTCCTTGCCATCATTTCTCATTTTGTCGTTTGAAAAGTTAGTATGTAAACCAGATCCGTTCCATTCTCCGTATTTAAGTGGTTTTGGATGTAGATTAACCCCATAATTATATTTTTCGGAAATTTTATATAAAAAGTACCTGGTCATCCACAAATCATCACCCGCCTTTAATTTACCTTTTGAAAATACTTGGTATTCCCATTGACCTAATGCAACCTCAGCGTTGATCCCTGTAATATCAATTCCGTATTTTAAACACATATCCATATGTTCTTCAACAAAATCTCTTCCTGCAACATATTCACCTACACCACAATAATATTTACCTTGTGGTTCCAAGTTGTTTTCATCGTGACCTAAAATACATTTATTTTTTATATCCTGTATAAAATATTCTTGTTCAAACCCAAACCATAAATCTTCTTGTTCTTCAATTAGTTTTGATCTTGTATTAGTTTTGTGTGGAGTACCATCAGAATTCATTACTTCACACAACACGTAAATTGTGTTTGTATGATTGTAAAAATAATGTCTAACAGGTATTAAAATACAATCAGAACTACCTGTCTGAGCTTGTTTTGTTGATGACCCATCAAAGTTCCATTTTGGAAAATTACCTAAAACCAAACAATTTCTAATTTCTTCGTATTCAACAATTTTAATTTTACTTCTCAAATTTGGTTCTGGTGTATACCCATCTAACCAAACATATTCTAATTTACACTTCATTTATTCTCGTTTATATATTTTATTATTTCCTCTTTTGTTTTTCCCTCATTAAATATTTTGTAGACATTATGTGAAAATTCATCTGTACTGATAACCGCATCAGCATCCAAATAGGTCATAATATTGTCAACGTTTAACAATATTCCTTCTTTTCTTAAAAATCTTTTATTAAAACCCATTTGTTAAAAAATAAGAATAATTTATATTAAATTCAATTATTTTAAAAATATTTTTTAGATTGTTTTTGTCTGTGGAATTTAATGGCAAATCTGTGTACTTCTTCTTGTATTTTACCAAAAAGTGTAAAGTTCTTATAATCCTTTATGTTAAATTCCGTACCGTCTATCTTATGAATAACTGAAGACTTATGGTTAGAGTCCTTAGATATTGAAATTAAATCTATCTTATCAGTTAAATTAAGTTTTTCAAACACTCTTTTTGCAACACCTAATTGTCCTTTACCCCCATCAATTAAAATAAGATCAGGTAGTTTTTGTTTTTCATCAATAAGTCTTTTTAGTCTTCTTTGTAAGATCTCATCAAAAGATGCGTAGTCATCAATACCAACAAAACTTTTAATATTGTATTTACGATACTCAGATTTTAATGGAACACCATCATCAAACCTAACCGAAGCCGCAACATTAGAATCTCCTTGGTTATGTGAATTATCAAAAGCCTCAATAACCTGCGGTATATTTTTCAGATTTAAAATATCCTTTATTTCAAAGATATTTTTTTTGCGTTTCTGAATTCTTATTACCTCTAACTTATTATCAATTGTTTCCAATACTGTAAGTTTCGATAATATAGTCTGAGCTTTTTCATATTCCGTATTATTTGAATAATGTTTCATTAATTTTTTTATCTTTGACTTTAATCCATCCAAATCAAGAGAAAGAACTTTTTTAACGTCACGAACTATTTCATTATAGTAAAACTTTTTAATACCATTTACGCAAGGGGCATTACATCTACCAAGATGAAATTCTAAACAATTTTTAAATTTTTCTTTTAGAATATTTTCTTCTGTAAGATCGTAAGAACAACTACGAAGTTCAAAGATATCATGAATAAGATCATATACTTCACGACACAACATTCCTGAAGTAAAATCAAGACTTACTCTATCGTCTTGTTTATCTCTTACTATTTCAAGTTTAGGAAATTCTTCGTCCGTAAAACATAAGGACCATTTTCTAGTCTTATCATCTTTACCCTTGATATTAAACTTTGGTTTGTATAGTTTAATTAATTCTTCTTCAAGGATTATTGCCTCTTGTTCTGATGAGGTAATTTTAAACTCAACATCGTGAATGTTCTCAACGAGGGTTTTTGTTTTACCAGTTTGATTTTTTTGGAAATAAGAGGAGACTCTTTTTGGTAAGAACTTTGACATACCAACATAAATTATTTGCCCTTTGTTGTTTTTAAACAAATAGCAACCTGAATTTTTTGGTATGTCCTTAAGTCTTTCTAAAATCATATCACAAAGATACAATTTTTTTTAGATACTATCAAATAATTTTTCGGGATCTGTGTACATAGTTCCACATTGGATACAAACTAAAATGTCCAAAGGTTTTACTTTATTTCCATCAATTCTTCTTACACTTTGGATTTTTATTTTATTGTTTTCTCTACAAGAAGGACAATTCATTAGATCAATCTTTAATACTTCTTCTTGCTCGTTTTCTTGAGTCTCTTGGTTTAATTCTTCATTTTGATTTTCAGGGGTAATGTTTTCTTCCATTTTTTAATTTTTAAAGGTGTTATTTATTTCCACAAGTTCTTTACGTTTTAAAGTAATCTTATATTCTAAATCAACAATATAAGGTAAGGATATCATATCATCATAATCACACTTACTCATTTGTGTTTTGAAATTTTTTATCAGTTTTTCACAAGTAGTTATTTGATCCCAAGTATTACAGGACTTAATAACCTTTTCTATCCATTTTTTTGTTTTACTAAAATCTGTCATTTATTAATAATTTATAAATACACAATTCTCTAATTCATAAAGGTGATTTCTTCCTCTTGTCGATCTTACATATAAATTTACTATATGTCCATATATTTCAAACTTTTTACGTTCTTCACCTTCTTTAACTGGTTTTAATGATTCCTTAAAATTGGTATGAATTCCCATTATTGTTTCAACATTTTTAACTTTGTCTGTCCAGTTGGATAACCCATACTTACCGTTATATCTAAACTCTTTACCTATGAGTGATGACAAATCAAAACAATAGTTATCATCCTTGTTATCGGATATTAATGGATTTTTTTTACCTGTTAATTCCTCATAGTACGGATTTAACTCACCGGTATATGGATCATGTGTAGGTATTTCTGTTTTCATTATTTATAAAGATTATATAAACTATTTGCAATTAACTTTAATTCTCTTTCAAGTTGTGCAATTTTTTTTCTATCTTCTTCTAAAGTGGTTTCAGTACTAGCTGCTCTTATTTCAGAAACCTCATTTAATATAAGTCTATGGGTATTCATTAATTTACCCTGTAATATTTTTTTATCTTCACTCATGTTTTTTATTTATTTTTTATCATTTAACTATTGCCAGTGTGAGTTGATTTATTAAAGTTTGTAACTCACCAAATTCGTGGAATCTTACTGATGGATCCGTATTAAAAAACTCAACATACCAATTCCCTTCTTTTATTTCCTCGTTAGTTGGTGTAATGAATGTCAACCCATCAACAATGTCCAACACGTAGTAATAAGAGTCATCTTCATCGTGCTCTTCTATTAGTTCACTTTTAAATCCTAAAAGGATTAGTTCTTTTTCTGTCATATTATTTATTTTTTAATGTGTTCCATTTGTTAAACTTACCCCATGTTTAAAACCGTGAATAAAATCGGTTATATCCTCATCAGTCATATCTTTAAATGTCAATCCAACAACAACACCAATTTCATTACCAAGATCCAAAATATCACCTGTATAGTTCATTCTGTTAACGGTTTCTTTTAATGAGTTTGCAATGTAATTAAGTTTTGTGTTATCAAATTCCCTACTCATATTATTTAGTTTCAATAATTGTGTATGTTCCTTCAATTACTCCCCAAGAAGATTCTTCGTGAAATTTATAAATCTGACAAGAATCTTGTGGTGACATTTCTCTTGTCAAATACCAAACTTGGGTTTCCTTCCAAGTAACATTAATTAATTTTTGTCCTTTTGGTAATGTAATTGTTCCGTCTCCGCCCCAACTTTTTACTCTACTGTTTTCTGTACAAGATGTTACCATAACACCCAACATAATTGCCAATAATACTTTCTTCATTTTACTATTTTTTATTTAAATCTATTATCTTTTAAAACATAAGGTGGATTAATTCTTACCTCAGATCCGTCACTATTAAAGTAATATGCGGTATCACCATCAAAACTAATTGTATCTGTATACCAAATAGCCGGATGAGGACCTTTATTGGTAATAACACTACCTTTTATTTTATACCTATAATCGTTTCTTCCACAGGAAACTACGAGTAATACTATAAGAACACTAATTAACTTTTTCATCTTTCATTATTTTATCTGTAAACATATTATTTTCAGGATCATGTTTCCCTAAGTTATATGTTGTAAATGTACCATTTTCAAAGTATATTCTCAACATTAGATAACCTAATTCAGAAACATAAATTTTATCAACAGTACCTAATCCTTTAAGGGTTTCTATTAGAACCGGATCTTTCATATTATTCAACAATTATTTTTACTTTTTTGGTTGGTGCAAATGATACTCCCCAATCTTTTTTTACTTCTTCTTTACTTTCTTCTTCATCTATTTGACAAAACCATTGATTTTGTTCGATTATTACCATTTCTTGATCTGTTATGTCAAGTTGTTCAGGTAAAGCGACAATTTTAAATGCCTTTGTTAGTGATAATTTTGAATCAATAATTAAGTTCAGGACTTGTTCGTTTTCACATTTAACCACACTTGGGAATTCTCCTCCTACGGTAACAACCGCATTGTCCCCTACTTTTATTGGATCAGCGGAAACTAAATAAGTTTTTTGATCTATGTTGAATAATCTTACTGTTTTTTTCATTTATTTTTTATTATATACGTATTTATGGTTGTAGTTTCCGCATTGATCGCAAGATGTTCCTTCATCGGATTCTTCAACATTATATTCATATTCATCAGACAAATTAACAATAATTTCGGCAATCACAGTCCAATCATTCATCCCCATTCCACCTTTTAATTCGTGTAGTCTTGAGATTAACTCATCTTGTATGTCCTCAACTACCTTTGGATCTCTATTGTCGTATTCGTGTATGAACAAAGACTCTCCATCAATTTCTACATCAGGACCAAAACAATTTTCCTTTAAAATAATTTCTTTCATTTTTTAAAGTTTAATAAAATACCAACTTCTTGGTTTTTTGTTTCCGTTATCGGTCCCCATTCGCCTTTATAGGTAATACCTCTTACTGGTTTATTATCAATCCAAACATATTCTTCATCCTCTAAACATCTTGGTTTATCTGTAATCAAGTCATGAAACTTGAATCCGTGTCTCCATAACCAAGCAAGAGTGGTCCCTTTATCTTTATACTCTCTAGCGGTAAAAAAAACAATTTTGTTTCCTTCATCGTAAAGTTTATTTATCTCTTCCTTGGATCCTTCGTATGGTTTTGCAATTGAGTATAGATCACTATCCTCGTTTTTTATGTCATCACATACCGTTCCGTCAATATCAATCAAATAAACTCTTTTTTTCATAAACTTAAATTATTCATAAAACTCATATCTAAAATATAATCTTTTAAATTTTTTACTAAAGATTCTGCATCACTTTTTTCATACATACCAGGGTATCTTTCAGCAAGTTTGTTTGTTTCCTCCATATCACGACAACTATTTAATATATCCTGCAACATAGATTTTAACATATGTTCCTTACTATAATTGTCCTCAATGTTTTTTTCAAACACCTTACCTTCAAGTTCTTGAGTATATTCTATTAACTCATCAACAGGAGTTAGATCCATTAGATGTTCATTATTTTTGAATATTTGTCTTATATTTTTCATTTAAAAAATTTTATAGTTCCCAAATACTTTTTTTTTATTAGGGAATTTATAATAAAACCATAACATTACTTTTAATATCTGTCTTATATTTTTCATTTAAAAAATTTTATAGTTCCCAAATACTTTTTTTTTATTAGGGAATTTATAATAAAACCATAACATTACTTTTAATATCTGTCTTTTCACTTCCAAAGTAGTTGTATTATTAATATCATAAATGATAAAAATAAACAAACGTATGTTTTTGTTGTTAGAGGTTCACTAAATACCGCCCAACTTAACCACGTAAATACCATTGCCCCTATACTAAAACCTATTAATCTGGAGGGCCACATTTCACCACCAAACGCAGAAATCATATTTTTTACTGAAAACATAAATAACATAGATATTGGTATACCTGTTAATACTGTCAACCAATAGTGATCTTTAATCCAATCAAATTTTAGTTGTCCTTGTAGTTGAAAAAATGTTAGTATCTGAGCCAAACCCCCAAAAACAATACCGATTAAAAGATTATTTATATTTACCATATTTTAATTACCTCAATTATTCTTTTAAAAAAAGTTTTTAATTTATTATTTTTTTTTATTTCTTTTTTTGAAAATCTTCCATGATTACCCATACTATCGTAATCAGCACAATCCATATACGCCATTGGTGACGGCATATCGCTATATTCGCACCACAAATCTTCTTTATTTATTTTTTTATTTTTCATCCTAAGTAGTTTAAAATCTTTTCTTTAACTCCTGATTGTTTAATACCTTCATTTGATTTTGGTGTTAATACAAAATTATCAATTGCCCATTCATCCTTCCAAGGCTCCCCAATCTTACCCATATTTAAATCATCTATAGAAACCCAGTGAGTTATTTCAGGGTGATCGTGAAGATATTGTTTAATTTCAATAGTTCGTAATTGTTCTGACTCCCATCGTGGTGACCACATAAATAAATTACCATGAACCGTACAATGTTGTATGTTAGGTGTCAAAGCAATTGGTCGTTTGATAATACCCTGACTTTCGTAGTAATCTCCAAGTTCTTCAAGAGTTGCGTGTAATTTCCAATCTGAACTTACAACAATTTCAGCTCCCGTTTCTTCAAGTATCTCATTAAGTACCTTAATAGCCTTTGTGTCAAAATCATCAAAACGATATTCAACAGGTGAGTCTTTTTTTTCTTTACTACCATCAGGGTTTTCACTACGGTATTTTGCCCATTTCTTAGTTCGTCCACCCCAATTGTTGGAGAGACATATAACTCCGTCGTTGTCTAAAAATATAACCTTCATAGATACAAATATAATAAAAAAATTTTGATTTTACAAATAAAATAATTACGAATGTTTTTCGTTATAACTTTTTGCCTTTTTAAAATACTCCTTTGCGGACATTTTAACTATTTTTGGGTATTCGTTTAAATACCAAGATATTACCTGATCTAAAGTTTTAAACTCAATGTCACTCATATCGTATGTGAATTCAAGATGAAATTCATCTTCTTCAATATAATTATTATCAGGTTCTTTCCAATCACCTCTCGTATAGTATTCAAAACGAAAACTAATTATCATTGACCGCCTACTTGAACATAAAAATGGTTGAGCGTATCCATAAGTAGTTTCTACAACCTCAGACCCATTAATAATTGATGTATTCCAATGAAATCCATTACCATCATACTCTTCATTTGTTATTTCTATTTCATCAACTTTTAATATTTCTGGTATATCTTTAGTTTGAAAAATGTAATAAAACATTATCTCAGTTAGTTCTTGACAACTAAAGTTATTTCCATTTTTTGGTTTTAAAAAAATCTTAGCTGCAGATAAAGGTAATTTAAATCCCCTTAATGTTTCATAATAACCAACATTATCTGACATTTTAATTAGTTGTTTTGATATATCATTTGCTTGTGATTCATTAAGAATATATTTCATAACAATAAATATGGTATTAAATTAAAAACCCCACTTAGATGGAGTTTTATATAACTTCATGGGCTTTTAAAGACCAAGGATCAAAAAAATTATTAACATCACAAACCATAATCTCATTAGTCTTGGCGTTGTAATATAAATCACCATTATTTATTGGTTCCAATAATTTTGTCAAATATGTTTTTCCTTGGTATTCAATATATAGTTTTTCGTCTCTATGATTTTCACATAAAGTATAAACCCAACCTTTAATTCTATTTTGTTCTCCCGGTTCTCCACAAACTTCACAAACAGAAAATGTTTCTTTTTCCGCTTCCACCACAAAGTAAAACCCATTTTCTGGTAGGTTATCCAAAAATATGCTCATACCGCCAAATTTTTGTTTAACGTTAATAAAACTTTTGTCCCATCCCATTTTTATTAGTACATCAAAAAGTCTTTGGAGGATCCCTAACCATCCATTTTCAACACCAAATCGTTTTCTTTCTGTTATTGGTTCCAAGTGTGGTTTATGTGAAATTTTTATACCACCAATATTTTTCAAAAAGTTTTCAAATTCCTGATCTGTCCTGTGATTATCATTCATTCTTACCCCCATTTTTTCTTTCTATTTTAACCATGGTTAAAGCGTTTGTCAATATCCAATAATTGTCCCAAAAACCACCTCTATCATCAAGGAATATATTAGCGTATATCTTACCATTTACGCCATATGGTTTATCCCATTCAGGATGCATTTTATTTACTCCGTGTACGGTGATCCCAAGTTCTTCAACTTGTTCTTTTGCTTTTTCTAATTGGTATTCACTTCTTGCGGTATTGATTAAAAATATAATACCTTCCTTTTGGCATTCCAAAATTAAATCAACCATTTTTTTACAGTTGTCTTTAATTTCTTCATTATAAGGAATAATTGTATCATCAAGATCACAACCAATTATAATTTTACCATTTTTTAACCATTCGGTAACTAACCTATTTGTGTAAAAGTTTACGTGATGTCTCATTTAATCAATTTTAATAACGCCCATAATTCTTAATTGTGCAAGTAATGCACAACCCCAACCTCCACTGGCAATCCAATTCTCTAATACAATACACATTCCAACGTTTAATACATAAAGTATTGCCAAAAATGTTTCAATTTTTCTATTCATAATTTAAAGATAATGTTTATTTTCTTCGAACCAAAGTTCTTTTATTTTTTTGACCGATATTTTTTCTTTTGTCGTATCACAAACCAATTCTTTAATACCAACAGATTCTAATTTTTTATCCCATTCAATACAGGACTCTATATTATCGTAATTAAAATTCCATTCATGTTTGAATACTTTACTGTTATTCAATGCCTTTTCTATCGGTAATAAAACATTTAAAGCCTTTAAAGTTTTCTTAAAGTCTTCCACCGATTTCCATTTTTTATGTAAACCTTTTTTGTGTATATATAAAACAATATTACTCATTCCAATCAGGTGATCATCCGTTTCCTTTTCCATATTCTCAACATGGAATGGTAATTTTGATTTAACCTCTTTAACGTTATTATCAAATATAATAGGGTTTCTTAACATTGTAGCACAAGTCTCCAAAATTTGATGGTTATCATTAAAGTCCTCAGTTAATGAATCCATAACTGACATCAATCTTCTAACACATTGATATCTATTTTCCCATTCTTCTTTAGTCCTCATTTGTATTTTCTATTAATGTTTCTTCCTTTATTAATTTAACACTACCCATAGTTTTTGAGTAATATTCTTCAAGATCATAACCACTTTTACCACAGTCACATATTTGCATGTCCCAACGTCTATTTGAGAATGACTCGTGTTGTGTTTTACATTCACCACATTCCCAAGTTACTTTTTTATATGTATTATTTTTCATTCTTTATTTCAATTATAATCATCATTGTCCTCATTAATATGGTCAACGATACATTTGGTTAGATATTCTTCCGTTGTTTCTTCTCTTCTAACAATAGTAGGTAAAGGAATAGTTTGTCCTATATGTCTTCTTAATCTTGGTAAAACTCGTAGTCGTGGTGCAAAGTCTTCCACCTGTGTCGGCATTGGTAATTCATCAACCAATTCTTCTGTTACAGTATCATAACCATTGTATTTTCTAAAAATAATTTTTTCCTCTTCCGAAAATAACTTATAGTTAGGTAATGTTGTTGGTAAACTAGTGTCCGCCTCCATTAAAATGATCTTAATAATATTAATTGGTAGACCTGTTTGGATTGTGTCTATTTGTTTATCTTCTTGATTATACGTTTTAAATACAAGATTTTCATGTGAATCCATGTCGTAAAATTCTTTAACAGGACTATGGAATGCAAATTTTCTATTTTCTTTTTTATCAATTAAATAAATTAAAACTCCTCTTGAATGACTGTAGAAATACGATGCGTCATTAACCATTGCAGTACACCATTTTGTTTGATACCCGTAAGAACAAGATGCCATATAACTTAATGGTCTAAAAATTAAATAATTCTCGTCCTCAAAAATAATACTAATTTCTTTTTTTGACTTTTTGAACATGTCTTTATTCTTAGCCTCAAAAAGTTGCATTTCTAACATATCCCAAGAATCGTATTTACTAATGTCTTTTTCATCAACTAATCCTTTATCCATTAATTTACAAAATTCAACAAATCTTTCCATAGCATCATGACTAAAAAGACTATCACAAACATAATGTCTTATCATATTATTATCAAAATCAGAACTAGGAATAACTTCATCCAAATGATTATTTTGTAAATTACGTATGTAATTTTCTTTAGTTTCATTATTAAAAATCTCCCTTCTTTTATTTATCATTTTAACCAAAAATTGAGTATATTTTTTGGTCTTACTTGTATCGAACTTTCCTAACATTTCAACTAATGTCATGTTAAGATAATCATTTTCTTTTTTTAATTGTTTAATTCCCATTTTCTTCTTTATTTTCTATTAGACATGAACTAAATATAAAAAATTCAAATATAACAAACAATACCCCACCCCAAAAATATTGGGAGATCCACCAATCTATTGGGTTAAATGATTTATTAACTATTACCATGATGGAATACCAAAAAAGGTTTTTTGATAGGAACGGTATTAGATCTAAGTTAAATTTTTTATTCATCATCTTAAAACAAAATTATGTATAATGATTAATAACTCCTCTACTCTATCTGTTTTCAGTATAACGGCTCTATCTTCTTTAACCACAATGTCCATATATCCAAGATCTTCTTTTAATCTGTTTGCTTGGATTTTAATTTCTTTTTTTGCATCATCTTCATTTTTGAAGAATCCAAAGTACGAATCACATTTTCCTGTTTTATCGCACACACCATAAATGATGTCTCTTGACGGTTGTATCATAATTGTTTATTTATATATTTTTATAAAGTTAATAAAAAAAGGTGACTCTTAGTGAGAGTCACCAACATTATTTTTTTCACCGTATATTAAGTAGTCGGGATTTATCACTTTGGATACTTTTCTACGATCACCAGTTACTGATTTAACCACTATACCTTCGTGTGGTACTTTGGTACCTTCTATGTTATTATTGAACACAAACTTATCTTGTTCCTCCTTATTCCAATTACCTTGGTATAATAATTCTACTTGTGGTAATTGTAGGCAATCAAAGTGTATAGTTTCATTTATGTATGGTTGGTATTCACCATCAACTTCAACATCAAACCCAACAAACTTAACATCAGTTAAACCGTATTCATAGTTTTTTTGTATTCCCGCTCCGTATATCTCACCGTATATAACAACACCTTCAGTTAACATAGATGGTTCGTAAGTATCCTTTACGTGGTCCCATAACTTACCTCTTATGTCGTAAGTGTTAGCCACAGTTTTCCACACATCGGTATCATAGAAACCTTGAGAGTCAGATCCTTTTTCAACGTTATGGGATCCATAAACATACTCAAATGCCACCCACTCATTTCCAAAAAACATTTTAACTCGGTCCCACAAAGAAAGTGTTTTCTTTCTAACTATCCCGTAACGAGCATTGGTTCCGTGTAACTTACGAGTTATAACAACCTCATCTTCCTCACTGAACATATCAGGTACGTTCTTTTGATTAGGAAACTTGTAGTAAACTTTGAAGTTAGGATTTTGGTGGTATTTTACTTTACGTCCACCTACACTTAACTGTATAGTTTTTACAGGTGGTTCATACTTATGTATTCCCATTTTTTCCATTAAGTCCATCCCCACATAATATACATCTCCAAAACCTGGTATGTATTTGTTAGGTATTAAAAGACATTCAGAATAAACCCCACGAAGTTTTACAGTCCTAACTCTTTGACCTTTACGTAAATAATTAGTAACACCCAATTTATCTGATAATTCTTTTGGTATTACCGCATCAGTAGTTGCAACAACTACAAGATCATCAACCTTATATTCACCTTTTTTAGTTATGGCATTCCAACCACCAACAGTTACTAATTCTATGTTGTCGGCACCTGGTATTTCAGATACTGAACCTATTACCCCTACGTATGATACACTATTTTGATTTTCCATATTTATATATTTTCAAATTCTTTGTTCACTAACTTTATTTCCTCATTTATTCTCTCAAGTTCTTTAGACAACATCTCCCTAATTGATCCTGTGTTATAAATATTAACTTCACCTTTACTTCGGAATTCTCCACCTTTTGAGTATGCAATTGTTGCCCCTAAAGAACAAGATTTAAGTGCATATTCTAATTTAGATTTTTGTGTTTCCAACCTATCAAGTGTTTCTTTTATTTTTTTTGCTTGTTCAAATTTTTCTAATTCCATAATACAAAGGTATAAATTATTTTTTTAATTATCACCATCTTCTTCAAGATAATTTATCTTCATAGATCTTGGTTCAGTAAAATCCCACTTCTTACTTTCAAACTCTGTAACCCATTCACTAACATCTTCTCTTGTCCAATGTGGAGCAAAAGAAGGACGGTACTTAAATGGTAAATTTTTACTTTCATCCCATTCATCAAGTCGTTTTGTTACATCTTCAATAAGGTTTTTAGTCTTAGTATGTTTAATCCACTCTCTGTAATCATCCTCGGATTTAATAAACATAACGTCACCATAATTTTCAAACTCCATCTCAGGAAATTCCAAATTTGGGTTGTTAGTATAAACATCAACAATACCATTGTCTCCGTAATATGAATCACAAAGTTCTTTCAAACCATATAAACTACTTGGGTTTTCTTCCCATACACTACCGAACTGACGGACAGAACAGATATACAAATACCCATCTGTGTAGGAATGTATTCTTCCTTGTATCTCATTTCTTAATGAAATAAGTTCGTCCATTGTTAATTTGTCTAAATTCATATTGTTCGTGTACTGTTTGCGTTTTTAATCATTTTAATTTTTACAATAATTTCTTCTGGGGTTTCTTTAACTTTAAAATCACTTTTATCATTAACCACTAAACCTATCCAAGTATGTTTCATCTCGATTGGTTTACCCTCAAACCAATCATCACTTTGTTTTCCTTCATAGAAATATCCGATTTGATTCACATTAATGTAAATCGGTTTATCGTCTTTATATGATGTTAATTTAATTAGTTTCATATTACAAAGATAAATGTTTTTTTGCGTTTTCTAAAAATTTCTCAATATTTTCTTTTCCTGCAGGATTTGCCGAATGAACCAAATATTTTGGTAATGGTACGTTCTTGTTTACACAATACTCAACAAGGAACTTTGCACAATCAAGTCCAGTTTTTTCCATAGAACCAAATTTCATATTCATTTCATCTTCAGACATACCTTCATAATCTTCAGGTTTAAAGTCGTAGTGAAAATCAGCCAGGTCGTGGTCAAATGAAACAAACTCCGGAACACCGTTATCTTCAAGGTACTGAACAAAATTATCGTAGTTTGTTACTATATCCCAATCATTCTCCCAATAAAATTTATTGAATTCTGATGGTATTAATCTTATTGCGTCTTTTGGAATTCTGATATCATCCAAAAATAATTTATTATTTTTCATCTTTTAATTTTTTTTAATTGTTGTTCAAACTCTTTTCTGAGAATATCCACTTCATCTGTTAGGTAATCTTTACTATCTAACCATTCAAATACTTCAATCTGTGCCTTTAACTTTTCAGTTTGTAACCACTTCGCCTTTTTAACATACTTTCGTATGAGTTTGAATATTTCTTCAATATCTGTAAATTCAGATACGGGACTATCGTTTCTACCAGGAAGAAATATCAAGGTAAACCCATGATTTGCAAGAAATGTTTCAGTAACCCTCACACCACAAATCTCATCAATATAAACCCAAGGAAAGTTTCCTGATAGTTTTACATCAATACCAATTTTTTTTAATCTCTCAACAAACCTTGTGATTTTATTGCCAGTTAGTTTTGTACTACTCTCTGTTTCCATTTTTATATATGTCCCAAATTTAGTTTTTACTTCCATAACATTCTAATTTTTTATCTTTAACATTCCACAAATCTTTTTTTCCTTCTGTCATATGACAATTGTGTTTCTTACCGGTTCTCTCAGCAAAATCAACAATAGTATCGTTGTGACGATTACGAATGAAGTGTGGGCATTCTTTACAGGGTTTTTTCATTTAACAATAAATTTTATAAATTAAAAACCCCTCAATATCTCTAAGAATTTGATTAATACCGTTTTTGGGTGAATCCAAATATAAAAAACCACCACCATTTTTAATGGTAACAATTTTTCCGTTTGATAGGTATATCCTTTTTTTTGTTTTTTTGGTAACAACAATATCATTATAACCTTCACCAACGTTCAAGGATAATAAAAACTTCTCGGAATCTCTAAAATCTGTCATATTCATACCACAAAGATATAAAAGTTTTTTTAATAAAACAAAAAATCCCTCCGTAAAGAAGGGATTTAATTTATTTTTATATCAAAAATATTAATATTTTTTTATTTAATTATTTGTTTTATTACTTGTGTTGAAAAATTTCCATTACTTACCTGAATATAATAGATTCCATCTACTATATTTAAATCACCAATATTATATAAATTAATCCCTGAAACAATATTAATTTCTTTATTAAAAATTTCAGATCCTTTTGTATCTTTAATTATTAGTTTTCCATTACCAATCATATTTTTATTGTTTAACACAACTTGAAAATCTCCAGAACTAGGATTTGGAAATATGAGAAAATAACCTTTTGAATTTCCATTACAAATAACATTTATTGGTCCATACTCTTTATTCACTCCGTCTATGTCATATTGAAGAAGTTTATAATAGTTATTTCCATCAATTGCGTTTTCATCTTTTGTCGTGTAGGTTAACTCTTGAGTTGAGTTTCCTGCCGAATTCAAAGTTGTTAATTTAGACCAATTAATACCATCTCTTGATTTAAGAACATCAAAATAGTCAGAGTTATGTTCGGTTGCCGTTTTCCAATTTAAAGTAATTAAGTTGTTATTACAAGACCCATCAAAAGATAATAGTTCCACAGGAAGAGCACCATTAGTAATAATATTAAAAAATCTGGTTTGAGTTCCACAATTTGAAGCGTTTGATACCGTAACCCTAACAGAACCATTAGTTGTTGTCTGTGGCCAAGTAAATGTAATTGATGGAGAGTTAGAATTTGGAACGTTTATCCAAAGTTGTGCGGTTACGGACTGTGTGTATGCCCATTGGTATGTTGCGTTTGCTACCGGTGTTATTGAATAACTTTCTTGTGTTCCGGCAATTATGGTATTATTACCAGATATTGTAGACACAAAACCAACAGAAGGATTTACGGTTATTGTTGTTGAAGTTGATGCCGAACATCCATTTGCCGTTGCGGTTAATTGATAGGTCTGTGTAGTCGTAGGAGAAGCAAATGGACTTGGAGCACTTGCATTTGTAAGTCCGTTTGAAGGTGTCCATAGATATGTTACACCGGGAGAAGACCCACAAGATGATATTGATTGTGTTATGCTCTGTCCACCAACTAAACTTCCACTTAGGACCGTTGTTCCGTTACAAGTTACCAAATAATTTGCCGTGTTGTCATTCCATATTCCTTGAGTTTCCACATTAAATGTATATGGGCCATTTGCCGATGAACCGATTGGAATTATATTTGTTGACCCTAAACCATAAGGTCCACCTGAACCAATTACAGCCCCTAAACTATTTGTTAAAGTCCAAGAACTTTCGTCTAAGAATCCACTGGTGGAGATGGTTACAACAAGATTTCCTGGTGATGACACTCCACTAATGTTAGATATCAATTGGGTATTTGATCCGTTACATATTGTATTGGTTGCCGCACTTATAGTTACAGTGGGATTAGGGTTAACTGTTATTGTTGTTGAAGCGCACCCACTACTAAAAAGACCTCCGTTTAGATTTCTCGCATAGTATGTAGTGGTTGATGCAGGACTTACCGAGATGGAATTTCCAGTTGACACGAAAGTGGATGCACAACCTCCTATATACCAATAAACCACACCCAAAGCGCCATTTGCGGTTAGAGTGGTAGATGATCCATTACAAATAGTATTTTGTGTCGCAGATATTGATGTTGGGTCTGCTGGCGGGGGAGATATACAAGTTAGACCAATAGAAAAACTACTACTTGCGCTATACCCATGAACTAATATATAGTAATTTGTTCCAATTGACGAAGTCCATGAAAATGAGGCTGATGAACTAGAACAAGCGGGCCCAAAATCATCATTACCTCCAACACATGATAATGTTGAGCAATTAGGACCACTAAATACAGACATTTTACTATCCCATGCCGTTGCACAAAGATTTGCGGTCATAATTTGTCCGTTTCCTGAAATAACATACCAAACACCGGGTTGTGTTTGACTAACAGAACATAAACCATTTTCACCCGTTCCAGAGTTAGTTGCATTTACGGTGGTTCCTGATAGTGTTTGACCACAAGTAATTGGAGTTGAGTTACATACTAAATCGTTGGATGGGGGTGGTGGTGGTGCACAAGTTAGACAAGTAATATAAGATGTTCCACAACTTGAAGCAGTTCCACAAGTGTTATTTGTGTTGTAATGAACAAAATATGTTCCTGAGGACGGACAAACCCAATTTAGTGGAGAGTTTCCACTAGTTACTACAGTACCATTATAAGTTCCAGATCTAACTGTGATATATCCACCTAAATTGTAATATGATTGATATGTTTGTCCTGCAACACAAGAATAAATTGTATTATATTCAGTTTGGTATTGACAAGTACTGATGGTTACAGTTGTTGGTGTTGATGGTGCAGTTGCCGTCATGTAAGAGGAAGTATTAGTACATGGGCCGGCAGCAACTGCGGCACAACTACCTAATACTGTTTGTCCTCCCGTAGTTGCGGTTCCGGCAACTGGTTGTATAGTATTGATTATGATAGATCCTGAGCCATTTAGAACCTGTATACGCATTTCGGAAGGGTAAGACCCTGCGAGTGTTCGGTATACTCTAATGGTTGACCCAACAGATGCGGTAAATGTAGAATTAGTAGGACCTAATCCAACACAACTTAAATTAGATAAAACGGTTACTCCGTTAACGGAAACTGCGACTGTTCCTCCATTCCACCCATCACCAAAGGTATCTGTTCGTTTAATAGTGTGGAGACATGATTGAGAAAATAAGAAAGATGAAAATAGAACAAAAAGTCCAAGCAATATATTCTTCATAGTAAAAATAAATAAAATAAAATTATTTACTCTCTTGAAGAATCTTTTTAGGAAACCCCCATCTTCCATGGGCCGGTCGAGTTCACTAATAAATACGAATATAATTGGGATTAGTGGTTAATAAATCCTCGTATTGAGCAAACTATGATTTTAGTTTATTATTTAATCTTCCAATCTTTAATTTCGGTTTCTATTTTTCTTTTACCGTATTTTTTTTCCATAAGTTTCTGGTGTAAATCCCAATTTAATATAGATTCGTTTGTTTGTTCTTTCTCATCAGGAATAAGTGAATATATTTTAGAAAGTCTTTTAATTAATTTTGTTGCAACATAATTAAATCTTTCGCACTCATCAACAAAGAACCGTTCTTCTTTATTTCGGTATCTAGCAATGTGGTTTAAAAACTTATTTCTAACTTTCTCCAATCCTTCACTATTATTATCTTTAACCATATGCCCCATACCCATCATTCTCATAAATGCCGCGGCTCTATCATTCATATCCTCTGTCATTCTATCAAAAATATCTTTTTTAGCACTTATTAGATTAATATAAACCAAATCCATAAGTACATATATTTTTTTATCTTCAGACATATCTTCATAAGGTACTCCAGCATGTGATAATAAAGAATCAATTCTATCCATTTGTTCGTGTAGTTTTTTAACTAAATTAGTATAACTAAAATATCTAATTTCTTTTAGTTCTTTAACTACTTTATCGTTTTCAAAAAATTCTCTAAACTTTTCTTTTGTAATACCGGTTAATTTCATTCTTGTTGCAATTTCAGTTGGTCTAACAAGGTTCTCAACGTGTTGAATAAAATAACTGTGTCTCATAAATTCATTAATCACTGGAATTCCAAAGTTTAATCCTGAACTAGTGTATGCTTGGTAATCAGCATCTTTACCTATCAAATCCGTTTCTTTTTTTTGTTTATCAAACTTATGTTTAATTTCGTGAGCAATTACAGATATAAATTCAACCTTATCTTTACTAAAATAGTTATAAATGTCTTCAGAATCCCAATTATCCTCATTTGATCCAAAATTTAAAGATAATTCAATACTATTATCTAATTTATGCACCTTCATTAATATTTTTTTATCAAAATTAAATTGGCTTGCAACTCCAGCAGACATCATAACAAGAGGTCCATCATAATCATCCATTTCGTTAATTTCAACTCGTAATTCTAACTCGTGTATTTTATAATCAGATATTGTTAAATCTAAATTGTTTTCAGTAAATGTTTGTGTGGTATTGTAATCGTCCATACCTTTTAATAGATTCAAAATGATTTCATATAATTTTTCTGCTGATTCAATAATACCTTCTGGAACACCAACTGCCTCACTTAATAGATTTTTTACTATCAAGTCCATTTGTCTTTCTGTAATAATAATTTTTGTCATACATATAAATATTATGGTGTTGCGATTTAACCCACAACACCAACTAATCCATCCAAGTGATGATCTCCTGACATATCAGAACCAACTGTTCTTTTATCCATTATTTTAATGATATCAGAAATACTATATGGATCCATCCCATTACCATCAACACCAACGTCCATTCTTCTACCATTACCAAATTTTCTATTTTCCGGTAAGTGAACGTGCCCATGAAGGTGTATTACACCTTTGTTTAGTCCATTCCAACTTTGTAGTGGGTAGTGACATAACACAAAATCTTTACCTTCAATGTTCACTTCCAAATAATGTTGAACACTTAAAAACCTTTTTTGAACAAAATCATAGTTTCTGTCAATATGGTGATCGTGATTCCCTAATATTAAGTGAATGTTGTGACAAACCAACCTTTCAAGAAAGATTCCAATATTATCAAATCCACCAAATGAAACATCACCCAACATAATTAGAGTGTCTTCCTGACCCACAAAATGATTTATACCATCAATCAAACGTTCATTCATCTGTTCAATAGTTTGAAAGTCACGAGTAGAACCCACCGGTACTTCACCATCTTGTGTTCTCCAATTGGTAGTTCCTCTTACAATATTTTTGTGACCGTAGTGTGTATCACTTGTAATCCACACTTTTCCTGTTGTCAATATTTTTTTAAAACTCATAATTTTATATTAAAACGATTACGCATTTGTTCTAACTTATCTTCAGGTACTCCATGTTGGTTTACTCCCCCATGCCTGTTTTCAACTACCACTGAAAAAACAGTATACCCATATTCTTTTGCCAATTCAAAGTATACTTCAAGTTCCCACTCTTGTGTTGAGGTATTGGAAACCACAATCTTTGGGTACTCCAATATCATGTCTGTTTTAATCATTCCTTGGCACCATTGGTGAGCATCTTTGATTTTAGTAAAATCAAAATTATATTCCCCATTCTCACTAATGAAGAACATATCCGCTTCATAATGTTGCCCTCCCAAAGTTTTTGCAAATGTTGATTTTCCTGATCCCGGAATTCCTCTAACAATATATAATACTTTTTCCATATCTTACGCCTTTACCCAACCAAAATTATTTCCAGGATTAACTTTAATCATCCCTTTTTCTAACAAATCAAAAGCAATATTCCAAGCCTTGTACGCGATTACTTTATCATAACCCTTTTTATCTTTAGTGGTGTAAAAAACATAATCAAATTGCCATACAACACCCTCTCTTTCCAAGAGATCCATAAATAATTGTTCTTTCTTTGTTATTTTCATAAGACAAAGATAATGTTTTTTTTTAAATAAACAAAAAAAAGGAACCATTTCTGATTCCTTTTTAGGGTCGCACAAGGATTGTGTCGATCTTCCACCACTTTGTTTTAAAGTTAACAAAGAAACTATTTTGTCACAAGTGCCTCAATTTTACTCTTAACTTGTTCTACCATTGTTATTTCCTTTATGTTTGTAACAATAACAGAGTCTTTTAGAATTCTATTAGGTATGTTCACAAAAAATGTATCTCCATTGAAGAATGTAAGGTCTTCTCCTAATTCAACACACCCGTGTATCATTTTAAGGAACAATTTAAATTGTATTTGGTCCATGAAAGTTTCGTTGATAAGATCACCAAACTTTTCATTCATAACTCTAATATTAAAACCCGTCTTATTCATACCACAAATATACATTATTTATTTAAAAACCACAAATTTTATTATAATTAATTTTTCATTTCTAACCAAATTTCATTCAACTTGTCAATTGAGATCTCCTGACTAAGGTCTTCGTATCTGTTTGTTAGGATTTTAACAAACCGAATTCTTTCTTTAGCCAACTCAGGATTAAATCCCATTTCAATCAATGCGTCGCTAAGATGACTATTCACGGCAATATACAATTTAGTGCTTCTCATATTTTTTATTTAGACAAATATAAAAGAAAATATTAGATAAAAAAAATCCACAAAGAAATTTTACAATTTTGTGGATTTAATTTTGATAAACCATTACTAGTTTTGAAAGGGGTAATGCTTTTTGTGTTAAATAAATATATGGTACTTTAACAAAAATCAATCTTTATTAAAGATATTCATAATTATTTTCTTAAAATCTTTGTTTTTTTCATTTAATGGGTTATTTGTTTTTGTAAAATACCCACATTTGGTATGTTCAAACCCATCTCTAGCCTTTTTTAGATCCGGATTAATTTCTTGATTTGTATTATATTGATATACATACATAAGACCTTTTTTAGTTTCTCCATCTCTTTTGTACATATTAAGAATGTCAACAATATTTAAATCACCTTTTAATTTAATATTAGTTTCCTCATAAAACTCCCTTATAGCCGCCTCTTTTGGGGTTTCATTTCCTTCAACCTTACCAGATGGTATGGACCATTCATTTGGTAAAGTTTTATTCGGTGACCTTTTACAAAGTAAAACTTTATCTTTGTTTTTTACCACCACACCTGAATATCTGTTAAATTCTGCCATGTTAATATATTTATAAATATGGATATAATCATAAATAATAACAAATACACAGTTAAACCTGTTATCACACAAAAAGATATCTCAAATGGAATGATGAATAAAAAATTCAATAATTCTTTTGATGGTATGTTATTTATTATGGAAGATGGTGATCATAGTTTTTGGATGAAAAACTGTATAATCCCTTTAGATATTATATTCATAAAAAATAACGAAGTAACGGAAATACACCACAACTGTCTTCCTTGTAAAGAAGAAGAGTGTGAAAGATTTGAAGGGTATGGTGATATGATATTAGAAATACCGGCAGGACATTGTGAAGAATATAATATCGTTGAGGGTAATAAGATTACTTTTCACTATTAATCTTTGTTTGTAAAATTTCGTAAAACTTCTGTTGTATTTCTTTTGTTAGATCAACATAACTTTTTTGTCCATTCCCATCTTTTTTTCTATATAAAGAATTAATACCTGAAATATTAGTAATACATTTATGTCCACCTGAATTAGCATTTATGATGTCTCTACCATTTAACACAACTTTGTCCAATAGTGCAACTTGTTTTACACTTAAATTTCTGTAAGGTCTATCCATTATATTTTCTATAATCGGGAACAATGTCTCTTTTCTACCAAAAACTTTTAAGGAAGGACTTTTGCCATATATCGCCATAAAGTCTTTGAATGTAAATCCGACTGATTTGAATGTTGCTTTTTGTTCTGAAACAACTTTTAATGTTGATAATGGGACTATAATACTTTCTAATTCTGGATTCATCTCATCCAAAACCTCATTTTTTATTTCACCTAAATCAACACCTTTAAGTGCTCTTTCTTTTTTATATGGGTTACAGGAAGCCTGAACTAATCCCATTGGCCAAGCAATAACTAAAAAGTCAGCGTCAGGATTATTTTTAAAAGGCGTGTATCTATCGTAAGATCCTTGTGGTGTCATATAACCTCCACCGTATTGTACCAATATGTTTCCACTAACATTTACGTTAGGACTAACATTCATACTTTGAATATATTTTTGTTGGTTTTGTGTTAGTTTTTCTTCATTATCAAAACCTTCTCTTTTCATTATAGATTTTATCTTAAGTAGTATATTAAGTAAAGAAGGTTTACAATCTAAAACTAATTCCTCTAAGAATCCTGGTTTGTTTTTAAATGCCAATAGTAATTTGTTTGCAACTAATCCCATTAACATTTTATTTCTTTTAACGTCAGAATTTCTATCTATCTTAAATAGATAATTTATAACTTCATCAACAGAAATATTATATTGAGCAAAATTTGCGGAGTCTACGGTAGAAATTAATGTAATATCTTCATTAGGGAATATTTCTTTAGGTGAAACACTTTGAGATATTGTCTCTACATTAGATCTTGAACTTCTAAAAGAAGTTGCAGTTCCGTCCTCAACTCCGGCTTGAGTGTCGTGGTGATCTGTATGAATAACAAACATTGGTTTACCGTGAGCAAAATCAACTAAAACAGGCATTATATCACCTTTAGCGTCTAATTTTTTAATTGCAAACTCTTTATCTCCATATTGAATAATTTCAGCATCCACAACATTTATGTTATTTGACTCTAAATATTCTTTCATCGCAATGGCGGTTGTTACACCATCTAAATCTTGATGAAAATAAATTTTTGCTTTAGGGTATCTTTTTGATAAATTTTTGATGTCTCTAATACCCGATTCTTTAATTAGTCTTTTCATACTAAATAAATACCATATAAAATAAAAAACCCCATTTATGAAAATGGGATTTCTTTTATTTGACCTAATGTTTTAAAATATTCAACTCTTGTTTTGGCAATCTCAGTATAATTTGGTGATAACTCAATACCCAACCATCTACGCCCCAATATCTCTGCTGCTACCAAACTTGTTCCTGACCCAACAAATGGGTCTAATACTACATCGTTTTTGTAGGACAATATTTTAATCGCCTTTGTTGGGATGTCCATTGAGAAGGTCGCCTTGGTGAGTGATTTAGTATCTGCAAAGTAATTCCACTGACCAAAAACAAGTTCCATAAATTCTTTCTTATCTTGTTCTTCATATACCACTTTATTTTTTATGGTTCCATCCTCCTGAATAATTTCAGTTGGTGTTCCCTTCCACTGTGGTTCTCCTTTAACCTTTTTGATGTGTAATTTTTTATAACCCAAAATAACACATTCTTTTGGGTTATATATATAAGGACTTGACGGTGACATCCAAGATCCCCACGCAGTTGTTTTACTACGATGAGGTGATTGTTCTTCAAGGTCAACAATACCAAAGAACCCAAACCCTATCTCTTTCATTATTTGATACATCTCAGAAACAAAAAAGATTCTTCCTCCTTTCTTTTGTCTGTTAATTTCATACGGTATGTTTAACGCAATTCTACCATCATCTTTTAACACATTATAGGCTTCAGTTAACCAATTCCTTGCAAAGACCAAGTATTCTTGAAACTCCACGTCATCATCATGAGTATCATAAGCAATACCAACACCGTATGGTGGTGAGGTAACAATTAAATCAACACAACCTTCAGGTAAGGTTTTCATCACTTCAACACAATCTCCAGTTATTATTTTTCCTGTTTCTATCATTTTTTTTCCAATGTTTTAATGTGATGTTGTAAATACCAAAGTGCCTTTTTAAGATCTTCAAGTTCTTTATCTTTATTTTTCTTACCTGCTCTTGAGATATATTTTACGGTGTTTCCTAAACTAAAACCCAAATCCCAAGCATCAATGACTTTGATTGCTTCGTATGGATTTTCTTCACCACCGTAATGGTTGGGGTGATTAACTTGTTCCATTTAAATCGTTTCTTTTTCTTTTTTAAAATTTTCTGAGATTTTTTTCTGATTAATATATGAAATCAGTTTTCTTTTAAAGATAGGTAACAATGTTTCCTGTATTGGAAAAATCCCTTTACTTGTCATTTCAAAAACCGGTAACTTATTATTTTCAGAATTCCATATTGAAAAATTATTAATTATTTTTGTAAATGTCAAATCTTTAACGTCAGAATAAATTAAATTTACCTTTGTTTTACTTTCCATGGAACCTTTGGCCGCCGGTTTTATGTTATATTCCCAAACATGTATTTTATTATCTGATGTGTTGTTGAAGTAGAAGTACCCGGTGTCTGACAGGGTTTCTTTTGCTCTTCTATTTGGTTTTATGTCCACATTCTCATAAACTATTGTCCAAACAGATTTTGCTATGTTAAAATACTCTAACATTCTAGGGGCACTATAACTTAATATTTGTATAAATTCTTTTGATTCATCATCATTTAGTTCAGGTATCTCTTTTAACTTTAGATCCTTAACTAATAACTCATCGTCTACTGAGTCTAATTTCTTATTTGTGTAGATAATTTTTTTATCTTTAATAAGTGTCTGCAAATTTGCGAGATGTAATGAAAGTTCTATGAATCCAGGATAAAGTTCCATTTTATCAAGTTTATCTCCCATTTTTTGAAAGTACGACAATAATTTATATTCTTTGTGTTCTCTGTCAATTGGTTTTTCGAACATCCAATCGGTGTCCATCAAAAATTCTATTTTCTTTTTTCTTCTCATTTGACATAATAATAATCATAATTTGTTAATCAGTAAATATTAGTCTATTCTCATTACAACATAATTAGTACCATTAATGTTAACTGTATCATAACTACCATCATAACCATTTAAATCACCATAATCCCCATTTCTAACTAAATCATCTAATAACTCTCTTGTATCAATAAAATCGGCAATATCCCCACCCATATTATCTAACCATCCGGCTGGATCATAACCTATCTCATTTTCTAAGTAATTATCAACCGCCTCTTCAATACTACTTTCGTCAGGATCCCCATCAGGACTTTCTTTTATATCATCTATCTCTGAGTCTATTTCACTAATCCTATTTTCACGATCGGTTTCATGTTCTTCGGTGTCCTCATCGTCATATAATTGTCTTGGTGGAACAACTTGACCCTCCTTATATAATATTGAATTATTTCCTTCTCTTCTATATTGTAATTCATTATCCTCAGAATCATAAAAATCAAATGTTCCATCTTTTTCTTTTGATGGGTACCTGATTGGGGCTCTTACTCCTTCATTTTCGTAAACCCATTTTTCCATTTCTAGTAACCAAATTTCTTCTTCTTGAGAATTACTTAATTCTTTTTCAACCCCGTAACTATCAGGTTCATCTCTTATCCATTCTTCTACAGAATCCCTATAATATTCTTTTATTTTATCTTCATCAACATAACTTGATAGAGTTTCTTTAGAAAAATAATTATCAAGGTCATCAATTTGTTGTTCATAATAATCCTCCAATGAATCATCGGCTTCCCTATATTCACCAACCGCAAATCTCATTTTTGTTGACAATGACTCAAACTCGGCCAAATTATAATGGGAACCTGTCGGATATAGATCATATACATCATTTTTATCTTCAATTAATCTATCAATGTCTTCTTGTATACTATCTATTTCTTCTTGTATCTCATCAAATTTGTCACTGTAGTCATATTCATCAGTATCTGTACTTAAATTTTCTTGCTCTTCTTCTTTATTTTTTATTCTTATTTTAAGTTCCTTAAGTTCTATTTTTTCGTCATCATCAAGAGATTGTAAATGCCCATCATTTACCGCATATTGAAAAACCGCATTGGCTCTTGGACTTTCGTAACCAGTATTTTCTATATCCCAATCACCATCTTCTCTTTTTTCATTTTGTTCATTATATTTGGCTTGTAGTTGTCTTCTTTCAATAACCTTTTCGTAAGGGGTTTGCCAAAAAGTTTTATGTCCCGTAACCTTAACATCATCCAATGATTTAACATTTGTGTATGAAACATTCAAACCTCCTTCAACCTCAATGTCCCCAATTTTATAAATCTTTTGTTTACCATCAACATTACTAAGATTAAGGTCACCTTTAACAACAAGTTTTTTACCCCTAAATTTTGGTAAATAAGGTATTGCATGAGCCATAAAACCAACTTGTCTTAAATATTGCATATATTGTTCAGGTGAAATATAAACTTTTTCAATTTCATCTTCTTTAATTAATTTAAGAATAATACTAACAAGTTTATTTTCAGTAAGTCTTATTTTCTTTTTCATATAACAATAAATATGAAACATTTACAAATAAGACAATAGACTGATATTTATGTTTAAATAAACATTAAAAAACAATTTGTTATGGGATGTGGTTGTAAAAATAAAGGAAATCAACAAGCTTCAGCTCCTCAACAGGCAGCAAGACCTCAAAATGAACAGGTTAAAAATCAATCAGTTCAAGAGTCAGTAAAGAAGATAGTTGAAAAATATTATAATAAAAAGTAATTAATTTCCTTTGGCCAAAGAAATTAAGGTGGAGTTTTTTCCACCTTTTTTGTATTTATAATTATGGACAATTCAAACTTAAAAGAACTAATTGAACTATTCAATAATGGGTATTGGGAAAAGAGCGTAAAACCATACTTTAAAAGAGTCCGTACTTTTTTAAAGTACGTTGCAGTAAAAGGTTTATCTGAAGAAATTAGTGTTGAGGTATTAGATAGTGAAGATTATAATGAAGGTCCTGATTTTTTTGGGTTTTTAAATGAGAATGGTTATTTAAAAGGAAAAGAGTATGATGACTTTGATAATGAACTTAGAAATTACTTTTTATCTTATTGGATTTCAGTTGCTCCAAATAACGCATTTAAATATATAACGAATAATATTATAACCGATGTAGAAATTAGAGATGATGGATTTTGGTTATATTTAAGGGATCGAGATGAATTGGCCCCTCTTTTTGATGGTAGAGGTCGTGATACGACGGCTAGAAATGTTGCCGAACATGTTTTTGGTGAAGATATGTGGGAACCTTATTGGGACACAACATCTGACGTATATAGTGATGTAATTGAGGAACTTGATGAATCTAACTATAGACATTTAGAAAATTATATTTTAAAAATGATCGGTAATCAGGATTTGGTTGTTGACGATTATAGTTCTGATTTTTTTCATGATTTGGCAAAGTCTCAAAATAGAGGCGAGTTTTTTATGATAACCCAAAATGATGTTAATGAGTTACTAAAGGATTCTGAGGCAATGAACGAACTTCTTGATGGTGATCTATCCGATTTAAAAAGTGAATTATATTCTATACATAATAACGCCTATAATGGTGCATATCAAGATGAATGTTACGCACTTGTTTATGGTGGTCTTGAGGAATTTTTTTCCTCTAAGATTGAGGACGTTCAGATTAAGTCAGGAGATAAAACAAAATGGGCATCGTATATTAAGATCGGGGATTTTAAAAGGGATATTATGGAATTTATTGGCCTTGAGGGTGGTAGTGGATATAATGAATCAAATTTAGAATACTGGGGTGGTTATGTTAGTATGTTAGGACATCTAATGGATAATGATGTATATGACGAAATTGACTTTAGAGTACCTGATTATGCAGATTGGACCTATATTAGAAAAAATATAAACGATCTTTTTACAGACTATATATAATACGTTTTTTAAACTAAATCACTTAACTATTTATATATTAAAATAAAACTCATATCCATTATAAAAAAATAGATTATGAGATTATTAAACAAAAATTCAAAAAGATTTATAGTAAATTTATTTTCTGATTTTATTCTTTCAAAGATAGATAAAACAGAAAAAACTATAATACAAGTTTCTGACTGTAATAGCTTTATTGTTGTCGCAGGTAAAAGTACCAGTAAGGAGATACTTGATCTACAATCAATAAAAGGAGAGTTCTTTATTAAATTTAAATCTTATTTAGATGACGTTGGTATTGATCACATGAATATAATTGATATAATCACCTATGGTGCAACTTTAGAACCATTAGAATGTGGTTGGGTGAATGTTACTAAAGATCTGTATTATAATGTTCCTGAACCTGTGACAAACATTATAACGACTTCAGAATTTCCTTACGGACATAGTTTAAGTTGTGGTAGATCTATGGTGTATTACTCTAACTACATATTCAATCATATGTATAGTTTGCTTGGTGTAAAAGATTTAAAATTTTATTTCACAACTGATGTTGACTCTGATGAAGATTTTAAAATTGAAATTTTATCTAAATCTAAAGTTAGTCCTAATGAAATTAAATCTTTGATTTTGGATGTTTTTGATTTTAACCTAAATGAGTTCAATAATAAATTAACTAACTATAACCTTATTGAAGACATTTTATACCAAGATAACAATAAGCCATACATGGTACAGGACAGATTAGAACATGTAGTTTTATTATAAAGAAAAACCACTATTAGGTGGTTTTTTTATTTCTTAAAAAATTCTTTTATTATTTTCACCCCATCTTCAATTTCGTCAAAATCTCTTTCAGGAGCAAATAATTTAGTTTTTGGTCTTTTTGAGTTTGGGTTCTCTATTGTCATAAAAGATGGTACGTATTCATTCTTTGTTATTTCTGTAAAAATATCATACTCCTCTTTATAATCGTCAATATCCCTATCAAAGTATTTAATGTTTTCTTTATCCAACATATTTTTTAAGTCGTGACAATAAGAACAACTTTTCATGGTATATAGTACAACTATCTTATCCATATTTTATTTATTTAAGTAATTTATACTATCATTATAATAGTTTTTATTTTGGTTCGACCCATAAGCATCGCAATTAGCGGATTTTGTTGTCTTACATGAAAATAAAACAAAGGTTAACAAAACTGATAAAATTATTCTATACATATTAATTTAATAAAAGATTTTTAACTAAACTTTTTATGTTGTTTTCGGCCATAACACCAACTCGTGTATCAACAACATTTCCCTCATTGAAAATTTTTACAGTAGGGATGCTTCTAATCCCTAGAGTTGAACTAATCTCTTTATTAAGATCCACATTCATCGTATACATTTCAACTTCTGTTTCATTTTCCGTTGATACTTTTTCAAAAACTGGTTTCATCATCTTACATGGTCCGCACCATTCCGCCCAAAACTCAACAATAACTTTTTTACCTGAGTTTATTTTTTTTGTTAGTTCATCACCACTAATTTCCATTATTTTAATTTTATTAAATTTTTTATGAAGAATTTTATTTCTTCTAATCTTTCAGGGTCAAAATATATCATGGTTTGATAACCAACTTCATTTGTTTCCTTTTTTGATAAATATATGAATATGTCAGACTTATTTCTAAAAATGGTATCCGTATAAAAAAACCCATTTTCATATGTTAACATATCACAATACTCTATCTTATAATTCTTTTCAAGTAATAATTCAGGAGTTAAATTAAGAGTTCCCTGTACCCTATTTTTGGATAATAGTTTACCTTCTTTATCGTAAATTGATTTTAAGAACTCATCTTCCTTTCCAAAATAATCTTTTTTATCCATAATATAAGAATAAAAAAAGTGGTGAAAAAGTCACCACTTCTTTATTAAATCATTTCTTCGGCCAATTCCCAAAGTTTTGTGTTAATTGTGTTTTGTGCGATTATGTTATCAATTTTTCGCATCTTTGCCATATTACCTCTTTGGTTTGACACTTGTACCCCACCACGGATAAATTTCTCTTGTACGGTGTTAAAAACTCTCCAAAGGTCATCTCCTTCATCTTCTTGTCGATTAGGCGTTAGAAGACCCAAGATTTCCATATCATTTAATGTTTTTTCAGCATTAAATCTAATTTTTGCAGATTCACGTACGAAATTTATTTTTTCATCAACCGTTAGTTCTCGAGACATCATACGACCAACAGATTGTTCAATAAATGGAAGTTTTTTAGAAAAGTTGTCTGCCAACTCTTTAACGTCGTCTAATTGAAAGTGGTTATGTCTCATTGTGAATCTCTCAGCGACTGCGGTTGGTACTGTTAATCCGTTTGAACACACAAGTCTGAATAGTCCTGCACTCAATGAAAATGCCGATGAACCGTTGTGTGAGTTTTTTACGATCGCCTCAACCAAAGTGTCACCTACTTTTGGTAGTTCACTATTACGGAATCTGATCTCGTGTAGAGAATGTACTCCCTTCCCTGTTTGTTTTACTGATGCGATTTGCCAACCTTCTCTATCAAAGAATTCCAAAACCTGGTCTGTTGGTACAAATGTGTACTTTTCTGTCATCTTAGGTGAGGCTGAAGTTGCAAATACTGAAGGTGCTTGTGTTTTAATAAGTTCTGGTGTGTAGATCATGTCTTTAGATTTAAAATTATAAAACAAATGTAATGGTTTATTTTAAATAAACAAAATTAATTTAAAATAATATCACCAAATTTTGTTCTTTGTATTATCTTATCAATATAAGGTTTTTTTTCTCCCTTAATGATAGGTAATTTTAATTCCAATACCACCTCAACAATTTGTGACTTTGTTAAAATATAATCCTGACCCTTTTCAAAATTAGAAATAGCTCTTTCTTTTAATTTTACATAGAATTCATCCTTTTGTAAGTCACCTATTAAAACAAGCAAATCATTAGGATTTTTTTCAAAAAAATTAATGAGGTTACTAATATAAACCTCTATGTCTACGTTTTTCATTTTAGTCTTCGCTTTTACAACCTCTTTTCTTTTTAAGTTCCGGTGGGAAATTAACAATAAAGAAGTCTTCGGTTGGTATCATGTATTTAAATAACTCTTTAGGTAGTCTATCAACATCAATACCAGAATCTAACACTGACACAAATGTCAGACAGTATAATGTTGATAATGATTTTGGTAAAGTTTTAAGTTCCTTATTCCCGGTAACGTTTAGGAATGATAATACCCCACACTCACCAATAGATTCAGGTAAACTTTTTATTATGTTGTCAGCAACAAAGGTCTTTAAATTTTTAAATCTTGATATATTTGCTGGCACATCAAATGGTTTTACTTTATCTGATTTGTTTTCTAAGTTAATAAACTGAGTATCTTTAGGTAACATTTCGAATAAAGTTTCTAACCCAAACATCATAGCAAATTTGGCAACAGAATCATTAGGGAAAGAAATAGGTAAATATGACAGGTCAAGATTTTTCTTAGCCAATTGTTTTGCATATGAATTAATAAGTGCCTCATGGTAAGGAGCCATCTCATCACTCATAATTAAGGAAACATCCGCTTCACTTAATTTGTCAATATCTGTTAACAACAACGATTTTCTTTTCTTTGAAAGGTAATAATCCTTACTTTCTTTGTCACTTACTTTAAGCATTTCACCATTAATCTTACCATCCATACCAATGTATTTGTGTCTTAAGTATGGCGTAAAGTTTGCCCATATTTGATCACCATTACCAACAGTTGTTAAGTCAGGTGTTCTTAATTCTAACCATAATTCAACATTCTCTTCTGATCCTAATTCCTTTATCGCATCGTCTGTTGTTAAATTTTTTCTTTCAAAAGTCATCATCATACTTTGTTGTTCACTTGAGTATGGATTAGGTTTGAAGTATTTTTCTTTTCCGTTTAGGTTTGGTATTTTTTGTACAATCTCACTAAAAGGCATAATCGTAGATCCTGCGAATCTACCTGAGTTAGTTCCATCCGCTAATCTAAATTGTGTGTTATTTCTCCAATCGTTATCAACTAAGATTACCACCGCATAATTAACATCACTTTCTTTTAAATTTTTATTAATTACATAGTATAAAGTTAAATTCTGTCTTAATCTATAATTGTAATAATAGTTTGAGGATCCCTCCCAAGATGTACACCATCTTCTATCAGGAGCGAATTTTTTTCTAATATTAATACACTTATGTTTTTGATCAGGTGCAAATATTAATATAGTGTCATCCTCATATGTGACATCAACATCATTAACATCAACTTCAGGCATTTTATATTCATCCTGCATAGGTAAAACGTCAACAACATGTTCAAACTCAATAAAAGTCATCATACCCGCCGGTTTAGTATTAATAGGGACCAAAGGATAGTTTGCAATATATCTATCAACCCTATTAACGACTTGTTCTATATTTTCTTGGGGATTTTCTTTAACCAACTTTTCAGTTAACTTTTCTTTCATAAAATTTTCAAAGTCTCTTCTTATTAAAGCAGAAAGTTCTATGGATGTCATAGTTAAAATGTCTTTTCTGAACTTCTTAGAATCCAAAGCTTTCATTTCAAAAAATTTCTTAATGTTTAACTTTGTTAATCTTTTATCTGCTCCGGCATTTTTTTCCATGAAAGTCTTATAAATGTCATCAAAAGATTTTTTAGACTTTTGACTCTCAGACTTGGAGTTTACAACATCTTTTAGTTTTTGATAGTCATAAGTAAAGATATCTCTCTCATTACCCTGTAAAGTACCTTTAAATCTTTCAAAATCAGATATTGTTTGTTTAATAACCTCAATCGAATCTTCTGTTTGGCCAGAAAATTTTCCAACAAGTTTTTTAACGGTAGATTCTGGATATTCAAGTAATAACCTATTTTTTTTATTCGTATTTTCTTTAACTATATTTGATAATAATTTAACAAGTTCCATGATATTTTTTTATTAATAAATATTAGAATTATGAAAAAAAATCTTAATAGTTCATTATTAATATCTCTTCTCCCATATTTTGTTTTTTACCTTTTTTTGCTGCCGCGGCCTTTGCAAACTCCTTTGATTCCCATCTGTATTCATTTTTAGGGAACCATTCGGATAATAAAGGGAAATCATAATACGATAAAGAAAACTTACCTTCAATGTTTTTCAACGTGTTTGCCAATCTTTCATGGTCTTGTCTATCAAAATCATGGTTAGAATAATAGTTTTCTGTTTTCCAATATGGTGGATCCAAATAAATGTATGTGGATGGTGAGTCATATTTTTTAATTACATCCGCAAAGTCCATATTTTCCACTTTTGTGATCTTAATAAAATGATCAATCCAATCAGGCTTTGATAGTTTATCTCTAAACGTCAAATACTTTGACTTGTACTTACCTTTAAGATCAATAAAAGAACTTGTTTCAGGTTTTGATCCACTAAATACTTGAGTTAAAACGTAAACATATTTTGCTGCAACTTCATAATCGCCAGGTTTTACGCTGAAACCTTCATTAAATATTTCAGCTTGGAACCTGGTAAATTGTTCTTTATATAATGGTGGAGTTGTCACCTCACCAAATTTTTGACAATCAATTGAGTTTATTGCCTTCAATAACTCCGTTGGGTTTTGGATACACTTAAATAAGTTGTAGTTTAATGGGTTAAAGTCGTTGTAAACAACTTTCTTTAGGTTGGGGAACTCTTTTAAGTCCATATTATAAAAACACCAAAACATTCCTCCAAACGTCTCAACATACGTTTCCATATTCTTATCATAGAAAGGGACGATCCACTTTCCTATTTTACTTTTTCCTCCGATATAACTTAACATATTCAAAAAATAATAAACTTATAGTAATTAATCAACAAGAAAAAAATATAAAAAAACTTTGGTGGATAAATATAAAACAACTATATTTGTATTGTGGATGTGGTTAACCACTAAACAAAATGGATGATTTGGTACACCATTTAAAAAACGCAAGTCGTGATGTCATCTTACGGTTATTAGAGACAGGTCAAAATACCTTCCTAACAGGAAAAATATAAAGAGGGGACTTTTGGTCCCCTTTTTTTATTTCATTATATTTATTAATAATGAAAACATTAAATGTTCTTAAAAATTTAATTTTAGAAAATAGAGGTAAGTACCATAGGTTATTTACTTCTCCTGAAGGAGTTAAATTTATTTCAACAACTCATCAAACAGAAGATAGAAAGAGTAATTTAAGTTATGATGAAATAAAAGACATAATTCTAACTGCGATTAGTTCCAATATTAATATACATACACGAGTTGGTGTCCCTAACCTTATGATTTCAAAATTAATAAGAGACAAATATAGAAAAATACTTAATGAATTTTCATTAAACCCGGAAGAGAAAAAAATAAAATTTGTACACAAAAGAAATAATAATGAAGATGAGGAGGTTTTTGACTACATTGAATTTATCCTTGCTCGTGGCGAAGATAATACTTTTTTAGTGGTGTCAAGTACTTTTTCCGATAATGGTAATTATTTAAAACTTTACGGTAGAGATGTTGTCCAAGCAAGAAAAGTTATAATAGAAAAGTATTTTCATTTAAGAACCGTGTTATTATAATTAATTTATGGAAAAGAAAGAAGCAACTAAAGTCACAGGATGTCGTAAATGTAATAAAGGACAAGAAAATTTACAAATGTTTTTAGTAATCTCAGGTGGATTATTATTTTCTTTGGCAATTTACGGAGCCGTTAGATTGGTTCAAGACATCGTATCTTGGTTTTAATCCCTATCATATTTCAAATATGGTCTTATTAGCAGATCTCCTATAACAGTCTGTAATCTAAATCCTTTACTCTTAATTCTCAATGGTTTAGATGTATCCATATGTTTTGGGAAATTGACCGATATGTCCCCATCAGGGTGTGGAACTATAAAATTATCCTTGTTAATCTCTTCTAAATTAAAAAACTTATTATAAATTAAATGTTCCCCAAATTTTTCAAATCCACTCTCATTTGTTAAACTAATTTTTAATAATAAATCCCCGTATATTCCATTACCATAATCGCCCATATCATTTAGTCTCAACATTTGTCCATCATCAATACCATGTGGTACTTTAACTTCAACTGACTTTACCTCATCTTTTGTACCAGATCCATGACAAGCATAACAAGCATTCGTTATAATTGTTCCAAATCCTCGACAAGAGTCACATGGAGATTGTACCATTTGTACGAACATTCCACTCCCCATTTGTTTCCAAGTAATCCCTTCTCCTTTACATGTTTCACAAACTTTTTTATCACCACCAGTACCATTACAAGGATCACACTTTTCTTTTCTTTTATAATTTAACGAAACTTTTTCATTAGTGAAACTTTTTAAAACATCCACACTTAAGTTGATTACTCTTGATGGTTTTCTTTGTTGTCTAAATTGATTATTAAACATCTCATACATATCCGAAAATTGGTCGAACTTTGAATTGCCGAATGGGTTCTTTCTTTGGATGTCATATTCTCTACGTTTATTGTCATCCCCAATCACATCATAAGCACCAGATATTTTCTTAAACAATTCTTCATCCCCGCCTTTATCTGGGTGGTTTTCCTTTGCTAAACTTCTATAAGCCTTCTTAATTTCGTCTTGTGTTGCCGTCTCCTCAACGCCTAATATGTTATAATAATTTTCAGAGTTCATTTATTAATTTTTTGTTGTATTATTTGTAATATAGGATAAAAAATATGAAATATCTAATAGTCTTATTTAAAAATAAGAAAAGAAAAAAGATTTTAAATAAATTTAAAACATTAGAGAGGGCAAACAAATATTTTAACGATACCCTTAAAACAAGTAACAATGTTTTATTTTCAAAATCATTCGAGAATGGTAAACCTTGTAAGTATGAGATTGGTTTTTTAGAATCAGGTTCAACAGACTTTAATTTATATTTTGTTAAAGACGAACTAGGAAGACAAATAAAAGTGGATATTGATGATCCTGATTACCGTCTTACTAAGATTGTTGATTATAATATTGAAGAGTTACTATATGATGTTGATGAAAAGAATAAAATATCTTTCGGTGGTTTTATTAAAAAGTATCTAACAAGGTCAGGAATAAAACTAATATCTAAACTTAATAATAAAGTTGCAATACAAAATGATGATAAGGTAAATTTGGTTTCTTTAAAATCTATTGATGAATGCTCAAGATTTATAGATGTTCTTGAGGATTATTTAATAAAAAATGGTAGGTTGGATTGTATCTTGGTTAAGGATACCTCTAAACAACAAAAAAAATACCTTTATACTATTTTAGAGTCTAAAGGTATTGATAAATCATTTCTTTATAGAAGGTTTACTACGTTTACTAGGGAATAGTCTTTCCCAAAAACTTATTTTTTTCTTTTCAATAACTTCTTCTTCAATAACTTCTTCCTCGTAAATTTTATTATTGATAAAAACAATTTCTGTCCCTGAAATTTCAACTTTAAATCTTAATCTATTACTATCAACTTTTCTAAAATTTTTTTGTACTTCTTTAAAATCTTCATTGTCTAATTCATACACCAAAATTGTTTTTCCTGAAGGAAAAATATTATTAGCGGCATCAGTAACAATAACTAATTTTTCTAAGATATCATTAATATTTTTTTCAGTTTCTCCCATAAAGTAAGTTTCTTAGGTTTTTTTGGTAATATATCCTCTTTTTTTAATTCTTTGATCTTATTGATAAAGTTATTTTTTTCAAAATTTAAATCTTTAGAGTCTCTTTCTATTTCATTTTTTAGCCAATCAATCTCAGCTTCCAATTTGCTTTTCTTCTTCATCATCTTCTAACTCAATTTTAGGTGATTTTATTTCAAATTTCAATCCTTGTAGGTCATTTAATTTTTGTTTTTCAAAAATATGTTTTAGTTCGTCTATCTTTTGTTGAAATAATTTATCTTTGTCTTCTCTCTCCTTATTGTAAGCAATTATATTTTTTATATTAGTGATCTGATTATCAATTAATTGTTCATTAAATTCACTAACAAAAGAAAACAACCTTACGTTAGGGGTTTGGGTTTTACTTTCTAGTACGCTTTTTTCATCGACAAATTTTTTAGGTAATTTCCAAGTGTCTGGAAATTCTATGTCAAATGATAGATAATTTTTTAATTTTCTTACCGATTGTAAGTACGGAAATAAGATATTAAATTCTTGGAACATGCTCATTCGTTTGTTTGTATTAAAAATGTTATTATATAAGTTAAAGATAAACCATACAAAAATATTTCCCTACCACTTAAATCAATTGGTTTAGGATTACTATGTAGTAGGGAAATAACAAATTTTAGAAAAATTCTAAATATTGATAATATTGAAAATATAAATACAAAAAGATATAATGTATTAATGTTTGTCATATTATACTTTTTTACTTTCTAAAATTTCACCTCTTAGTTGTTGCATTAAAGCCTTTAACTCCTGAGCCGATTTTCTTGCTCTTGTTCCCGCACTTTTATTACCCTCAAAAAATTTTGTGGTATCTACGCTAAGTTGTTCTGTTAAAACTTTGATTTTTTCAAGTGTTTCCATTTTTTATTATTATATGTTTATTTAATATTAAAAATATCAATTTTAAGATCTTAGTAAATATTAAACAGTTAAATTGTTATCTAATGATTTGTATATATTTAACATTATGTCAAGATCTGATTGTGTGAAAGTTTTTTCTATGTTGAATATGTCATCAAAAAACTCCCCTATTGATTCTTTAATTTTTTTATCGTTTTGATTATAAAAGATCTCTATAAAAAATAATACAAAGTATTCGTAGTGTTTTCCCTCGTTGGTAAAAAATATACCTTCTTTACCAAAATTATCTATTGTTTTATTCCAACACCATTTAAAATGATTGACTATATCTTCTTCCGACATTTTTATTTTGGTTTCAGAATTATCTTCCTCCCCTAAAAATGTTTTTTTAATTAAATCATATAATGAATATGAAAAATCATAATACAATTCTAATTTTTCCGGTAAGATATTGTTAATTTTAAACCAAGTATCAATATCTTCTTTATTGATAGGTTTAGAGATATAGTTAAAAAAATTATCCATAGAGTTCATCTATGGATAATTATAGGTTATTATATTTTTATGTAAATTATTGTGTTTTTCTACCGTATGAAATTAAATTTCCTATTCTTTCTAAATCCTCGTTAATTTTTTTAGACTTTTTACTACTTCTTTTTTCCCCACTTTCAACTTTATTTAAAAGATCAGAAGCATCATCACTTCCTGGTCTATCTTTAACAATAGGTTGTGGAGATTTATTATAAGCCTTTTTCTTAATTTGACCTAACAAATTCTTTTCTCTAATTTCATTTCTTCTTTTGTTTGTTGGTGTTTCTACCGCATTTGCCCATTTAGGGTTGTTTCCTGTTCTTGACGATCCAAGAACATTATCTTCAACCCACTCTTTATTAGGTGCGAATTCATCGTATTCAATATTTTCTAATGCTGCTGCAGTAAAGTTTTCAACGTATTCTGCAACACTATCTGAAGGAACATACGCCATCTTATCCATTTCTTCTATCTCTCCATTACCCATTGGGAAATGTTTAGGTTCCATAGTAAATGACTCTTTAGATCCATCTTTCATGTAATCTTTCATTTTTTTAGAAACTTCTTTGTAGTAATCTTGATTTTCTTTTCCTGATTTATCAAAAGATCTTTCATACTCAGAATATCCTCTAGTTTTTTTAGATGGTTTTAATTTCTCTTCGGCCAAAGTCTCAATTAAATTAACAACTTGTTCTTCACTTAATCTTACGGTTCTACCTAACTTATCGTTGAATATTTCGTACTCATACATTTTTGTTCTGAAGGTTTTTTCTCCGTCATTCCAAAAATCAGATGTTTTTTTCGCATTATCAAACATGTCTTCTTCAAGTTTTGGTTCGTACTGGAAGTCGATACCTTGAGAAAAACCTTCTCCTCCACACCATTCACATTCAGTGTCATTAAATTCGTCGTATCCTGTTCCATTACAATGTGAACACTCCTCTTCATGATCACCATAATAAGGGTTAAACATACTTAAATCTTTATAATCATCACCTTTAAATTCTAAAAGATCAGACTCTTTCATTCCACATTCAGAACATTCTCCCTCCATTTTCAATCCACCACACTCACAAACATCACTTTCATTAACCTCAAATTCGTAGATTGTTTCTTCTTCCATTGGCCATTTACCTCCACATTCCATACATTCTCCACGACCTTCTTTTGTTTCTTTTTTGTTTCTTAACATTTTGAAGTCCTCTCTATCGATTCTACCATTTTTGTTTTTGTCTATATTTCTTTGTTTACCATATAGTTTTTCGCTAAGGTCTTTTTCCATACTTTCTTTTGTTTCTTTTTTGTTTCTTAACATTTTAAAATCTTCACTATCAATTCTACCGTTTTTGTTTTTGTCTATATTTCTTTGTTTACCATATAGTCTTTCATTAAGATCTTCTTCCACATAATCAAAAGAATTTCCGGCTTTATTGAATTTCATTGTATCGTATTTTTCGGATATTTTTCCTCTATAGTTTTTCATTTCTTTTTTTATTATAAATATATGATTATCCAAGTTTATTCATTTCACTTAAGATAATATCTTTAATAATATCCTCATGAATTTCATACTTATCACTTATTCTTTTTATTACATTTTCTACCGATTGATTCTCAAAAATGTTAAGAGCTTTGATATCACCTTGGTTACAATATGGGAAACGTTTACATTTTTTTTTAACCTGAACAAATTTTCCTCCAGGTAATTGTGTTTTGGCTCTACCTCTCCAATTTTTCTTACTCATAGATTTAGCCCAAGCTCCTGTTGTTTCATATGATCCGGAAGATGAAGATGAGGTTGCCTCAGTTGCCTCAATTTTTTTCGGTTCTTCACCTGAAAATAAAGGTTCAAAGGATCCTGATCCTCCTGTTGCGGTCGCCTCTTTGGTTTCTGAATTATTTTTTTTAGTAGTAACTACCATTTCTAAAAAATCCTTTAATTCTTCAGGATCTTTTAAATATTTTTTCATTTCCTGTTTTATCTTGTTTTTTGATAACTTTTTGTTTTTAATAAGTTTGTACATTTCAATTATATCCTTCTTATCTTTTAAAAAATCCATATAATGATTTTTTGTATTTTCTCCGTTATCTTCTTCTGTTTGTATTGTTGATAATAAATCGTTTTTTGATTGGATGGCAGAGGTAGGATCTAATTGACCTCCACCCTCATAACCTCTAGCATTTGCAATTACTTCGGAAAAACTTTTTTGTATTGCCCCTTTCCAATCTTCCATTTTTATTTAAAAATTAAAATATATGTTAATGCTCCAACTATTGATCCTGAAACTATTTCAATAATTGTGTTTTTTGTTTTTATTTTTTTAATATCTTTTCTTAACTCTTTGTTTTCAGTATCTAATAGTGTTACCTTTTCTTCGGTATCTTTTATTATTATTTCACTATTTTTATCTTTTTGTTCCAAAAATTTAACAACACCCTCTTCTTTAATTACTTTGGTTTCTAATTCTTTTATTTCTTTTTGATCTAAAATAGATTGTTTTTTTAATTTATCTAAGTCATTAAGATCTAATAGTATTTGTTTCCCCACATTAACAGGAAAACATATTGTAGTGGTATCTTCTTTTTGTGGTTTAGTTTGACTAAAACCTATAAAAGACACCATAAAAAATGTTAATAAAATAATTTTTTTCATAATTAATATTTGTATCTTTGTTTGAACGAACTGTCAATTTCTTTTTTGTCCATTCCTTTTATTTGATCTTTCTTTTGTTCGTAATAATTATTTACGGTTGTTTTTTCACTTTTTATTTTTAATATATTTTCATCAATCTTTTCAATATCTTTTTTATATGATGTGATAGAATCATTTAATTGTAGTTGTAAGTTTTTAACTTTACTAATGTTTTGATCTAATTGATCTAACTTATAATTTAATAATTCAGACCTATCTTCAATTGGTTTAAATATCTTAATTAGAATTATTGTTAATAATAATGTTAATACTACTAATAAGATTTCTTTATAATATTTAACTAAAAAATTTTTCATTTTTCTTTTGGTGTTTTTTTTCTGTTAGCGATAACTTTTGACCATTTTGCCTTAAACTTTTCGTAATAAGTTCTTAACTTAGTGGTAAATTCAACAAATTCATCATTAATGTTTATCATGTCTCCGTTTATGTAAACCCCATTTGTTTCACCAATAGAGAAGAAAAATTCAATATCTAAGTCTTGTATTTTACCTGACCATTCTACGTTATTTGGGTATAAATTAAGAGTATTAAAATCAACTAATTCAGATACTTCACCAACAAACTCGTCCATTGATTCCTGAAATGCGTTTTTATCGTCTGTTGTTAATTGTAATTCTTTTTTATCTTTACCATTTATTGTCATAAGTCCTCCTGAAATCCTATAGGTTGTTTTCTTTTCAAACTTTCTATCTTCAGGAGTTTCTTCATTATCTTCGTCGTTGGGTTCTGCGGTTTCATATTCATCATCAGATTCCTTAATTATACCGTAATACTTATTAAGTATGTCTGTTGATTCCTTCACCATATCTTTGTTAAGAAGATTTCTTGATGCTGACAATAATTTTTTTATTTCTTCCTGTCTATTCATTTTCTAATAATTTACTAAATAATTCAAAATTAAAGGCCGGACTTAAGTCTGTAATCTCACTTAAATAATTACTTTTTGTGACAATACCTTCAAAATTTTCAATACCATTTATTTTTGTGTTGTTTCCCAAAATTTTGACCTCAATATTGTTATCACCACATAATTTTAAACATAAGTCTGAAGTAGATTTCATCTGATCTTCAGTATATGGTTGCCAATAATAATAATCTCTCCATCTTCTTTGGAAAACTTCACTATTATAAATATTGCCAATCCAGTTAATGTAACCAGTTTTTAATGGTTGTTTTTCTAACCAACCTAAATTTTCTAAACAAACAAAAATTGCGTTTTTATTTAAATCATTTTTATTAAAAAATTTTGAGTATTCTTGATCCTCCAATAACTTAACTATTTTACCTTCCCGATCAATAAAATAGTTAGGTATTTTATTGTATGACTCGTTGTGCCTGTATTTTAGGGATGTAATATATTCTTCAGAATATCTGGAGGAATGTATTAATATGATTTGTTTTTTTAAATCTGATACATTTTTAGATTTAAAGTTTCCATATTTTATTATGTCCACCATTATTTTTTATAAATCAATCTTTTCTTATTGTTTTCTTCAACATAGTCGGTTTCCCCCAAATCTTCAATTTCATATGGGGTAAATACCAATGCGGTAGGTTCATCAATCTTTTCTTCTTCTGTTTGTTCAAGAGGTAATAAACCTTTTTTTCTTAATTTTTTAACCCTTTCCCAAACCTTTTTTACTTCGTCGGTACTTAGTCGGTACTTAGTCGGTACTTCGTCGGTAACTTGAGGGGTATGATGAGTTAAATAACTTTCAGGAATCTCAACCTCATCATGTATGGTAACTTGGGGGGTAACTTGGGGGGTAACTTGGGGGGTAAGTTCGTCTTTTCTTTTTCCTTTAAACGCTTGGTTTGTTGCAATAACTAACGTGATTGCCAATGGATCAAACACAAATATCAGAATTAAAATAAAAAGATTTGCCGTTCTTTTAATATCCCAATCAAGTAGTTCGCTAACATACTTTAGAGCTCCCAATTCACTTCCTGAAATTTCTTTTGATTCCATGTTTAAAATATCAATATCAAGTTGTGTGATACTATCATTCATATTATCAATTCTTTTTGCTATAGTGTCCCTTCTAACTTGTGCTTGCGATAATTGAGATTCAAATAATTTTCTATTACCGTCGTTGGCTCTTGTAATTACCTGTCCTGTTCTTCTATCTATAGATTGTGTTGTTGTGTTATTAGATACCCCATCTCTTAACTTAGTAATGTCTCCATCTAAAGTGTTTTTTTCTTTGGTTAACTCAACTTTAACTTCATCAAATCGTTTCTTTTTGACTTCAATATTTTTAACTTGTTTTTCATTTATTTCAAGTTTTGCGATATTACTCTGAAAACCGGTACTTAACAGTCCGTATATCCCTAAAGAGGTAATTATAGATAGTACTATAAGAGCAATTGATAGGTAAATCTTAAGAATACCATAGGTTTCTTTCCATTTATCGTGTAAGTATGTTGCAATTGCAATCTTGGATATTTCAAGAAATGATCCCATAATGATAACGGGTAATGCTACACCAACAAATACTATTGATAAACCAACTACTGAATAATATGCCGCAGTTCCAGATAAACCCAACGCACAAAATAACATAAACCAAGGTAAAAATTTTTCTTTCATATTAATAAACTATACTTAATAAATATAAAAGATAAAGAAAAACCCCCATTTTAGGTGGGGGTTTATATATGATAGGGTTGTTATTTTAAATTAACGATCTTCAATTGTAAAACCAGAAGAATCAACTTCAGGACCATTGTTAATTAACATTTCAACTTTGATCTCACCATCAACAAATCTTGACACAGAACAGAATTCAATTTCAACATCCTCATTAAGATTTAATTTAAATTCATTATATTGTTCCTCAGTTTCAAAAGAACCACACTGAGTTGCTGGTGATTGATAAACTTTTAACCGGTAAGAACCGTATGGATTTTTTAATTCATTAGTTTCCCATATTAGATTATCAAAAGTGTAATTTTCAGTACCATCCTCGGTAAGAAATTTACCATCCTCACCTCTTTTATAAAATCCAGATCTATGATATCCACAATTGTTACAATTTAAATATTCTTCTCCTGTTTTGTAATAGAAATCACTAAAGGCTTCTTGTTTACAATTTGGACATTCAATAAAGTCAATTACACTTCCCATTTTAATTTATATATTTTTTATTAATTTTTATTTTTCCATTCTTTCCAAGTATCAAAGTCCTTGAGTTTCTCCATCTCTTCTTCCATCCATTTAGCTCCTGATATAAACATATCTTTCCAATAACCTGCATCTGATGGTCGATGATAAGGGTATTTCCTATCTAATACTTTAGTAGCTGCTTCTTCAACTGTTTCTTTTTCCATATCACTTATTTTTATTTTGTTTCAACTACGTATTTTCTTCCTTCTTTTTCTAATTTCCCGACAAAATCATTTTCGTGATTAATACCACCATAAAAACCACTTCCGTCCGACCAAACACCTTTTTTATTATTTTTATAAACCATTTCACCATCGAATGTAATATATTCAGGTTGGTCATTTTTAGTCAAAGCGTAAGCTCTTGTCATTTCTCTCTTCTCAGATGGTGAGTAATTACCTGACCAATCTTGACGACACATAAATGTTGCTTGTCCAACAACAACCTTCTCTCCGTTGAAGGTTGCGTTCTTATCAAATTTTTTCTTGTAGGTATAAATGTAGGTTCCCATAATTTTAATTTTGTTTAAATGATTTGTCTGCCCAAGTTTTTGCTCCCATTCTACCCCACAATTCCATGTCACACATATCAGGGAATGACTCTCTCATAGTTCCTACGGTTAACACGTCCAAGAACCCTTTGTCGATTGAGTACCATTTACCTCCTTTGACAGTGTAAACGTTCATCCAGTATCCGTACTCATTTTTTGCTTGGATATTAACCAATGAGTTTTTTTGGTATCCACGGATTACTGATTCTGCGGTTCCTTTAGTGTCGTGGATATTGATAAACCCTGCCTGACATTTATTTGCGATACGGAATTCGTATTCTTTGTTCACATCTTTAAGGTGGTTAGATACCCCAACGGTAATTCTTTTACCTTTGATGTTTGTGTTAAAAGATCCGTAGAATACATCTCCGGACATTATCCCTTCAGTTACTTTGATGATGTCAGTTGTCATAATATTTCGTTTTAGATACATTACAAAGGTAATGATTTTTTTTAAACCACCAAACAAAAAGTATGAAAAATTATTTAAATATATTCAAATAATACAGAACCACCATTTCTAAGTCTTCGTAACGCTTTTTCTTTAATCTGTCTAACTCTTTCTTTTGTTAGGCCAAAATCAGTCCCAATGTCCTCAAGGGTTCTTGGTGTTCCTGTTAACCCAAAATAATCTCCAACAATTATTTTTTCACGATCGTCTAAAACATTTAACAAAGACATTAATTTATCTTTTAATAAATCTTTAGTATTAAATGCTGAATCAGGTTGTTCGGCATCTGGGTTTGAGATCATGTCAATTAAAGTATCTCCTTCATCATTAATTTTCATATCTAAATCAATTATTGATGGTAAAGATGAGAACTTATCTTCAAGTTTTTTACCTGTTTGTTCTAACTCTTTCTTTGCTCTTTGTAGATCCTGAACAACATTAACTGGTAGTCTTATTGTTCTTGCGTTATCATTTAATGATTGGATTATAGATTGTTTAACCCACCACACTGCGTATGAGATAAATCTTAAGTCCTTATTCCAATCAAAGTGTTTAATTGCCTTCATAAGACCTAAATTACCTTCAGCGATTAAATCTGAAAGATCCAATCCTTGGTTTTGGTATTGTTTTGCGACTGTTATCACAAAACGTAAGTTACCTCTAAGTAATTCTTCCTCAATTTGTTTTCTTTGGTCCACACTTATTTCATCTGACTTCATAAGTTTTGCCATTTCCTTTTCTCTATCGGGAGTCATAACTTTTATTTTCCTAATGTCTTTAAGGTAGTGTTGAATTTCTTCTTGGTTTATTGGTGCCCCAACATTTTTGTCTTTCATATTATACGTTTTTAGAATATTCGTCAAGTTTATTTTTTTCTGATTTAGTTAAAGAGTTAATACCATTATCTGTTATTTTATCTAATATCTCATCAACTGTAAGGATACAAATATCTTCATTTTTTTCCTTATAATCAACAGATGATAGATAATTTTTTATAAACTCCTCTTCGTTGAGTTCAATTTTAGGTAATTCAAAGATACCTTTATTACTTTTTCTTTTTTTCTTATTTGGATAAAGATCCATTAGGTGGTCTAAATTTTGTTTCTCAATATTACTTGCAAAATTCCTTCCTTTTGGGATTAAGAAGTACGTAAAGTCATCAAAGTCTTTACTAACTAATTCCAAATAGATATTCAATTCAGGAAATGACATTTCTGTTTCAAAATGGTAAACCGCGTTTGTATCACCAAAAACAAATTTAATTTCGTCTGATTTAACAATTGGACTTAATTCTTGAGCAATTCCTCCAACAAATTCGGTTTTGTTTTTTTTATCGTCACAACGGTAGATAAATAAGATATATTTCATTTTTATAATTTTCGTAAGAATTAAAACAACTATACTGTTATTGTTGTACAAATATAGTTGTTTTTTTTTGATTTACAGAATTTTTAATGAATAAATATTTTTTAATTATTTTGATAGTCTTGAGACATTATTTTGTTTGGATATCTTAACCGTTGAGTCTGCCCATTGATTAACCAAAGGATTGTGCGAAATAAGGAATATCTTATCAAAATATGTCTTAATTTTGATGAAAAATTCGGAAACCATTTCTAAATTATCGTTAGATATTTTACCAAATACCTCATCAAAGACAACAACATTTGGTTTTGGTAACGAACAAACCTTACTTAATACCGATCTTAACGCTAACGAAGCAATTGTTTTTTCGTAACCTGAACCTGAAACCATCAATTTTTCAATACCAGTTCCATTATCAACCATAATAAATTCAACCTCACTTTTATCATTAATTCTCACCTCCAATTTAAAATATGAACTATCTTCCATTAATCTTTGTAATTCAGAATTAATTAGTGGCATCATAGTTTTCATTATTGATTTTGATACCCCATTTTTTCCGTAAGATTCAAGATACATTTTATAAATTTTATCTTTTTCGTCCTCTTCTTTTATTTTAACGATTAATTTTTTATTATGTTCTATTTTTTCTTCATTTGTTTTTATATTGTATTCACAGTTAGATATTTCAGTGTTCTTATTCTTTTTTAATCTATCTAATTCCTCTAAACGAAGATCTGCCTTTATTAATTGACCGTCTATTTGGGTATTTAATTTGATCTTGTCTTGTACTTCGGACCATCTTTTTAATTTATCATTTAAACCATTAATCTTAAGGTCACAACTTTCCACACTTAAATCATATTTTTCTTTGATTAATTTGTTTTTTTCATACTCATCAAATTCTTTTTTAAGTCTAACAAATGTTTGTTCTGTGCCGGTTAAAACCTGCATTATGGTATAAATTTGGTCTTTTTGCATGATATAACCATCAAGTTCGGCAATTTTAGATTGTGTGATTGAGGCCATCATTAAGTCAATTCCACAGTGTTCACATTTGATTCCACCGTCAACAGAACTCTTTAATTCTTCAATTGATTTAATCTTACTTTCAACCTCAACCATTTGTTTAAATGATTTGTTGTATTCATCTTTAACTTTATCGTGATCATCCTCATAATAAAACGAAGATGGTTCAATAACTTTAAGTTCGGTTAACTTAACTAAGAATTCTTCTTTTTCTTTTTTTAACTTAACAACCTCGTCTTGAGTTTTATCAGGGTTCATCAGAGCAATTTCTTTATCAATGTCGTTATGTTTTTTCTTTAACATATCGTCACGATATTCTTTACCTTTGGATATCTTATCTTCGATGTCCTCTAGTTCTTTTTTGTTTTCCTCAATCTGATCATTGTATTCAACAATTTTAGTCGCATAAGTTTCTATATCCGTTTTTAATTGTTCAGAACTATACAAATTTGATAGTTTTGATTTTCCAAACGAACTATATATTTCTTTCGCGACCTCCTCTTTCCTTTTTAAAAACTCAAGACCCATAAATCTTGATAGGACTTGCCCTCTTGCAGTTGGTTTTGACTCCAACAACTCTTCAAGATTTGTCGAAGTTGTAAGTATTGTCATTAAAAAATCTTCTTTTGTTCCAATAGAATTTTTAATGAAAGCTTCGGTTTCTCTTCTTTGTTCACCAGTAAAATTTTGTAAACTACCGTCGGAAAGTTTTTTAAAGAAATCTAATTCTGTTTTTACATTCCAATCACCTTTTTTTGATTTCTTTCTTTCAATTTTTCTTAAGATTATATAATCTTCACCATCAATTGTGATTTCACCTTTAACAACTACCGAGTCTTTATCGGTAAATCGATTAAAGATTTCTTCGGCCTTGGTTGTTTTTGTTGTCTCATTAAAGAATAAGAACATTAATAAGTCCACAGACAAAACTGTTTTCCCTCCAAAATTTGGTGGGTCGGACTCAACAACAATTAATCCATTTAAAGTATCAAAATTTAATTTTTGATTTTCACCATAGGATAGAAAATTTGAGAACTCAATATTTCTAATGTACCATTTTTTAAATTGGGTTACATCAACGTCACCTTCTTCCATTTTATGTTCTACAGTTCTGTTTAGATCTAATATTTGGTCTAAGTTTTTATCATAACCTTTAGATTGTAAAAAATTTTTCAAAAGATCTATTTGATAATTACTATCAGTGATATTAACAGACACATCAACTGTTTGCATTGTTTCTTGATCTACGTTTTTAACTTTTGTTAATACGTTGACGTTTGTTGTATTATATTTTTTTTGAAAATAGTATTTAACACTTTTAATTTTATCTTGAGTAAAATTTTCTTGTAAGTCCTCCCAAACAACTTGTATTGTTGGGTTTTCAAACTTAGTAAAGTCTAAATCTTTTATCATAATTTTGTAGTTGTATATTTTTGGTGGATTAAAGAGATCCATTTATTATTTGTCTTCTTCCTTATTTTCTTCATTAATTTCAGGAGTATCTTGATCAACAACATTAAAAGTTAATGGTTGTCCCGATAAACTAACGTCAACCCCATTATTTTCTTGTAATCTTTCTATTTGTTGTTTCATTAAGATATCAAATGCTTTTTGCATTCCTGATTTTTGTTCTTTTACTTTTGCATTTCTTTTTGCAACCTTTGCTCTGTGTTCTTTATCTTTTTTTCCCATTTTATTTATTATTTAATCGTTTAAAATTTGTTCTTCAGTTTCTGTTGTTTCTTCAACATATTGATTTTGTTTCATTGGTCTGTTTTCTTCAAACCATTCAATTATAGAATTTATTGCCCACACAAAACCTGCGGATAATATCCCATCAAAAAATACCGATAAATATTTATTAAGTCCAATGAAACAAGTGTTCGGAGAAAAGTACGCCAAGGACAGGAAGAACCCTACCCAAGTAGATGTACATAAAACACAAGATATTAATTCAGATAAAAATTTACCAAAGTGATTAAAGGGAGCATATTTATTATTTCCCCATTTATGGATTGAGTTTCTTAATCCGTTAAATATTGACCCATAAACTAAAATGTTTGTCATACCATAGGCAACCATTGCCCAAATTACTAATTCTATCATAATATATCTTTTAAGTTTGATCCTTTCATAAAAAATGCGTTCATCGCATTATTGTTAGGTTCTTTGTTTATTTTTTCTAACTCTTCTATTTTTTTATTTTTTTCTGAAATCTCTTTTCTTAATTTCTGTAGTGTCTCTTGAAGTAACTTTACTTGGTCGTCATCTTTTTTAATGTCTAAATTACGTCTAAGTTCGTCTAACTCTTTATCCTTTTTAGACATCTCATAATGGAAAATATTTTCTATTTCTTCCGTCTTAGTGGAAAATATTTGTCTTTCTTTATCTAATTCTTCATCCTTTTTAGACATTTCTTCTTCCAACTGTTGTATTTTTAACAACAGTTCATTTTCACCTGTTTTGTCACTAATGTATTCTATTTTTGTGACAATTTTCTCAACTTCTTTAATAACTTCAACAGGTACTTCCACCCGTATTTCACGGATTACCTCAATTTCTACCTGTTTTTCACCAACAATACCCGTTTTTAAGTCTTTTTCACCTTCATTAAGTGTTTTACCCAAAAGCCCATAAACTTCAACATCTAACCCTTTTTTTATTGTTTTAATAATAAAACCGTTTACGTCGGTTATATCATTTAATCTACAATAATTCCAAACTTTGTCTTTTAAGTCTTTTGGTAATTCCATTAATTAAAAATTTTGTATTTTTTCCGTTCCTTTTTCAATATCTTCAAATGACTTCATTGAGAATTTTAAAAAAGGTTTTGGGTTAAATAAGTCTCTATAAGTATAGTCGTTTGTTTCAACATTATAAACACCATAACCATGTCTACCGATACTTTCACCAATATTGTTTTGTATTGTTGATCCAATCATATAACCTTTACCTGTCTTAAACTTAAATTCCGCTCTTTTGTGAATATCTCCACATAAAACAACATCAAGTCCATCAAACTTTTCAACATCATACGCCTCTTCCCCAAATTCGAAACCTAAATCAGTTTTAAGTCCTGATATTGGTCCATGGAATAATCCAACCTTAATTCCAGTTGCAACATTTAAATCAGGTGGTATGTTTCCTTGATATTGAGAATAGACACACCAACTTATATTTTCATCCTCATACACACCCCTATCTCTGTAATAAAATATATTTGGGTTGTTTAGTGAATTAATTACGGGTGAAAGTGCGTCTAATCTTTCTGTATTATTAACTAAGAAATCGTGATTACCTGGTATTATAATTGTTGGTGCAATGTATGAACATTCTTTTAATATCCAAGAAACCATTTCAATAAGCTCAGGTGTCATTTGATTTTTAGAGTGTACTAAATCTCCCGTAAATACAATTCTATCAGGTTCAAGTTCTCTCCATTGATTAATAGCCTCTTCTAAAATTGATTTATATAAGTCGTGATCTTTAAATAATCTTATATGTAAATCAGAAAAATGTATAATAGTTTTTATCATACACAAAATATAAACTATTTTAAATTAATTGTCAATCAACAAAAAACCCACCTTTTTGGGGTGGGTTTAATAATTCTTTTACTAAAAATTAAAATCCTTCATAAAGTCTTAAAATATTTGTTCCGTCCCCTTCTTCAATATAAAAAGATTCTTCTTCTGTTACACATGTATCTTCACAAACACATCCTTTTACATCATAACTTCCTGCCTTATCTTCGGGAGTTTTAGTGAATTTATATAATTTTTTTCCATTTTCTTCACCTGAAGGAGTTAAAAATGATATTGACTCGGAAGATAAAGTATTTAAATTACCATCACAAGATTGCCATTTTATGTCTGTAGGTAGAGTATTTTCAAATAAATAAAATTTAGATGTTGCCTTTTTATGCATTTCAAGAATTCTATTTTTTTCATTGTTTGTTAAACTTGATAGTATGTTTTTCATAATTTTAATTTACTAATAAATACCTTAATACTTTAAAAAATTAATCACATAATAATTTTTGGTGGTGAACCTAAATCATCATAACCATCTTCTTTAAAAGGGTTATGTGGTATTGGTATTTGAATTGGAGAGACCATTGTTCTTGGGTTAGGAAAAAATGGATCGTTATTATTAACTTTTTTCATTTTTTCTTTAATACTTTCAATATCAACCTCTTTAATTGTCGTCCAATCTCTGTTGGTCATAAAACCATCTAACCAAACGTAAAATTCTTTGTGTGTCATACCAATTCTCTATTATAAAGGTTTACTAATATAAGTCTAGCAAATCTAAATTCCCTAACTCTATTTAAGTTTAATCCATAAGACAAATCCACACTTTTAAGGTGTGGGTATGCCTCATTTATTGTCATTTTCCCTATTTCCATTATTCAAAAATTAAAAATTCTTCATTTACGAATCCACAACTATCACACATATAGGTTGGGAACGGTACAATGGTATCCTCTGGGGTTCCTGTCAATAACTTAGGTACTTTTTTTATCATCGTAACTTCTTTGAAGAATTTAGATTCACATTTTTCGCATTTAATTGTTTCTTGTTTTTTAAGATCAATTCTTGGTTTAATAATATCGTCCATTATTTTATAATATAATTTATGTTTATTTTAAATTTTGGGTAGTCCCAACTAGTGTTGGTATACCAAATAGGTGTGATTGTACTTTCCATGGTAAAAATATAGTTTTTTATTTTATTTTTTCAAGTATTTGGTCATATCCATTTCAAGGATTGTTTTAATTGTTTTTCTTGAGACTCTGTACTCAACGTACTCTCTTTCGTCCGTTAATCTTACGACTATACAACCCATTAATTGTATGTCTTCATACTTAGACCCTTCTAACATTTTTAAAAGTAGTTTACCGTAGAATGGTAACTGAGTATTATAATGTCCGAGAGCGTTATTTGGTAAGTCCTCAAATGGTTTTCTCATTGGTTTTGTGTATTTGTTGGTAACAAAGTTTTTTTCCTTATTTGTTTTCCAATCTGTTATTAAAATACCAAGTTTACCATTAACCCCAATAACCAACCAAACCTTATCAGGTTGTCCCGTATATCCTAATTCAGGATGTCCCAAAACAATTTCAGTGTCCAATAAAATACAACCTCTTTCTTTGATTAAATCAATGTATCGTTTACCGGCAACTATCATCGAGTCTCCTTTGACTATCTGTTCGGCATCACACTCAAATATTGGTTGTCTTATTTCTTTTTCAATACCAAATTCTTTTAATGTATGAGTTTCAAGTATGTAGTGAACACGAGATCCCATATTTGTTGAGTATGTTCCGGCGTCTGACCATTCTTTTAATAAACGTTCTTTTTCGTCAGGATTACCACCTGATTTATATTCCGCAATTCCTTCTGAATCAAATTCCTCATAAAACAATTTCATTAATTTTGAAACTGAGGGAAATTTAGAAGTTAGATTACCCTCAAGGTCAATCATTGTGTACTTGTGAGATTCTTCCTCAAAAGTTAATTGTAATTCTTTTTGTTTTTCTGAAATAATTTGTCTTATTTCTTCTGCTATTAATAATAAATCCATTAATCTCTTATTTCTATAAAGTATTCATTTATATTACCTCTCAAATCACATACGTCTTGATCTTTAGGTAATTTTACTATTTTTATTTTTTCATATAATTCTCCACCATTTAATTCGTGGTAAAGTTTAATTGCATTATTCCATGCGTCCCCATCCAACGCAATTATCACATTTCCTTTTGCGTTATTATAAACTTTATCAAATAACATTTCTGACATATGTTTACCCAACATTGGTATTGAGTTCTCTAAGAAAAATCCATCGAATACTCCCTCAACCAAATAAATGTCTTTTTTCCAATCTATTAGTTTTTCATTAAAGATTATTTTGTCTTTCTCAGCTTCTGGGTTTTTATATTTAAATTTAGTATGTGGGTCCCAACTACGGGCAACATAATAATTTAATTCTCCTTTTTTATCGTACGATGGAACAACTATTCTACCAACATGACTTCCCTTATCACAAAAACCAATACCATATTTTTCAATAATATCATCTGTTATTCCACGACTTTGTAAATAATTATAAGCCTGTCTTCTAACAGGATAAATTTTATGAGAGTCTTTAAATAACGTAAAACTTTCAGGTAACTTTAATTTTTTGTATTTTTTTTCTTTTACGGGTACGGTTTCTGGTTTTAAAATATAATATAACTTTTTTTGTTTTTTATTACCAAATTTGTCAAATAACTTACCCAAAGATCCGTGAGTATTCTCAATATCACCACAAGACCAACACTTATAAACATTACTTATGTAATTTATTTCCAAATTATGTTTATTTCTACCTTCATCGCAAACGGGACAATTGAAGGATATTTGACCTCTGTTGTCATAATGCAACCCGTGGTCTCCCAAAATTTCTTCTAATAATTCAACTAAAGCCTCATTTTCTTCCATTACCTAAAATATAGTCCAAATAATTAAGTTAATCAACTTCACAAGTTTTTTCAATTTTCTATATTTATTATAGATAATATATTTATGCCAACAAACGTAACAATAACAAATTTAACAGGATCTTCACCTTATAACGTGTGGGTTTGTGATACAACTTTAACAACCTGTATATATGTTAGTACATTTAGTACGGTACCTTACACATTTGAGGTTCCTTACGTATACTCTTCTTTAACAGATTTTATTGTAAAAATTGTTGACAATAATAATTGTATAAAAACTAATACCATTACCGTATAATATGACTTGTGTTTTACTTGGAACGTTTTCCTACTCATCAACTAGTCCTGAATTACTTTGTGACGAAATTAAAACTATATCAATTTATGGTGATGATTTAAACTTGGGATCCTTAATCTATTCAGATTCCTTATGTACAGTGTTGGTAAATAATGGATTTTATTCTGACGGGATTAATACATATACAGTTGGTGAAACAAGTGACAGGGGAACCATAGAAACCATAGAACCTTGTGCCGAATGTAATACAGAATACTGTATCTCAGGTACAGACACGTATGACGATAACTATACGTTTAATGGATCTTATAACGGTTTCCCATATTATACAGGACAAAGTGGGAGTTATTTGATTTACTATTCGACAGGCGAGACTTGTTGGTGCGTTTCTTCCGTATTAGATGGCCCTTGTGAACTTTTTGGTAAATCGCCTTGTCTTAGTAATTGTCCTGATTTATGTGAAACATTTTTTACTGAAGGATATTGTGTTGTAAGTACAACAACAACATATAATAGTTGTGACATAATTGATTTTGAGGCATTATTTAATTGTGATGTCACTCCAACTCCAACTGTTACTCCAACATCAACACCAACACCAACCCCTACAGTAACTCCAACACCATCTAATGTGTGTAATAGTTTAAATTTTGTCGCAACAGGTATAACATATACCCCAACACCCACACCAACACCTAGCGACACACCAAGTCCAACTCCAACACCAACAATAGATTGTTTGGTTTCAGGTTTAGTTACATTTAATATTATTGATGATTACATAAGATGTTCAAATAGTAAGAAATTTAGAGATTGTTTTACAGGAACTGAATATTTTAGTGCCGATCTAATTCTTATAAATGGTGAAATCCCTATACAAGGTTATGTTTATAAAACAATAATTAATGATGAATCTATTTGTGCAACTTTCTTAGGTTTAGTGGATAACATAAGTGGTGTTGATAAAATAGAATTAGTGTCAGAACTTGGTCCTGAAAATGAAGGTAAGTGTTTGGATTGTATTCCGAGTCCTTCAAATACCCCAACACCTACACCGACATCAACCCCAACACCTACACCGACAACTCCGGTTGGTTGTATTGAGTGTTCATCAATAACTAACTTACCTCAAGTCGGTAATTCAATTACGGTTAATGGTATAACAATTACAGGTAATGGAACAGGTACCATAGAAGAAGGAATACTTGGTGGTTTCTTGGGTTGGTGTCTTACGGGTCCTTTAATACAAAACGGGTTTTTATATTTAGGTAATGGTGTTTTACCTGTGAATTACCCATTCTCATATACTTTAACATTTAGTCAACCCGTAAATAATATAAGTTTAAGAATAAATGGTTATAATTATTTAAGTCCAACAAATTATGAAACCTTTGCGTTTACGACAAATTCAGGTAACCCATCTATTTCAAGTTGTAGTTATTGTTGCGCTAAAATTAATAGTAATAACATAGAGGCATCTCCTTGTCCTCAAACATCCCCTCAAGGTAATATTGGTTCAGGTATATTCACCTTTACAACTTTGACACCATACACAACTCTTACAATAACAGGTAATGGAGCTGCAAATTGTGGAGGTACTGTTTTTGATTTATGTGATTTTTAACTTTTATGATAAAAAAAAATACCATCTAAAAAGATGATATTTAAAATTATTAGTATTTTAATAGATATTATTTCCAAATTTCTTTTGATTTCATATATCCAAGAACACAAGCATATGCGTCAGTTTGATCAAAGTTTTCTTTTTTAAGGGTATTGTTTCTTGTGTATAGCCATTTTATTTGTGGTTCTCTTTTTGCAACTTTTTCCCATATCAACATCTTCTTATCAACGTCTTTTGGTAATCCTCCAAATAAAACATATTTACCTTTATCATTTTCTTTAACCAACTCAGGAAAAGCAAATTTCCTTGAATTGTATGTTGATATAAATTCGGGTACTATATTTAGAGTTTCATATATTTCTTTAAATATAAAACTGTTAAATCTTAATAAAGTTTGTACTGTATACACATTATTAGAGTTCATTAACGGTTCTTCAATAATAACACTAACAACCCCTAAATTTTTATATTGTATTAACTTTTCTCTAAAAATCTCACACTTAAGTAATAATTCTTTTAACTTTTCGTCCTCTTTCATTTTTGGTCTTGGCGACACATGTGTTAACTCCAACAATTGTTGTGATTGAATGTCAAATAACGCCCATCCTATTGTCTTAGTTGATATATCTAAACCAAGGACCTTTGGTGAATTTTTTATTTTTGCCATAAAGTGTTTTTATTATAAAATAAATTAAACTTTAAAAAATTAAAGTTTAAAAATCTATTTTAACTAAGTACTGTTGGATTCCCTGTCTTAAAACAGGTGATTGTAATTTAGACATAACTAATATATCTTTATCTTCATCTAACAATGCAATTTCGGTTATATAAGATTTTGTACCTTGTTTCCAAGTTGGGTTTGTTGTATTTTGGAACTCGGTAAAATTTAAATTAATTTTATATTTCATCTCATATATTGTTGCCATAATATCAGACTCAAAAGACCCATAAAAATAGTATTCATCACCAAAATTTAAATCAGGTACATCATTACCAATTTTTGTTAAATTAATGTAATTACCTAAATCATAATATGGTGCTTTATCATATTGATCTTTAGTTATAACAAATGTATTATTTGTTAATGTGTCTTGGGTTACTATACCTCCTAAATCACTCGTATAATCAATTACTCTCCAATTTGATGGGTCAGGTCTTTGACCTGTTACCACTTTTTGACAAATTATTTGGAAGTATTCCGCAAAATAACCTTTTGTGATGTCACAAGTTTGTGGACATATTGTTGTTGTGGTGGTGATTGGGTAATAAGTAGTGGTTGTACTTGTGATTGGATAATAAGTGGTACTTGTAGTTGTGATTGGATAATAAGTTGTAGTTGTTGTTGTTATTGGATTTTCCCCCAAACAATTAAACTCTCTTCCAAATCTTACCGCCACGTTTTGTGAAACATTAGGACTACAATCATTATTATTACCGACTAATTTAACATAGTAATTACAATGTAGTGAATTAGTACTACATGTTTTATTTGTAAATCTATAAGTTACATACATAGTTTCTCCATTACCTGTAAGAACCCCATCAGCATTTAAAGATGCTTGTCCACAAGTGTTAGGGGTTATTAACGATAGTTGTGGTGCTGGTAATGTAAAGTTTCTATTTGACTTGTAAGACATTGCAGCAATTACCTCTTCATCATCAATAATAATTAATTTACTATCAGGGAATACTTTACCAATTCTATTAGGTAGTCCATTTTTATTTTTATTGTTATCCCAAAGATGATAATATCTAATTCCAGGATTATTCATATCATCATTTTTAGTTGTTTGTACATATCTCACTTGGAATAGTCCCTTACCTTCAAATTCTGGAGGATCTACCCAAAACGTTTGTCCAAAACAACAATCGGGATTTTTATGCCACATTAACCATGGTATATGTAGTCTAAAATTTCTTGCTTGACCTGTAGTATCATCAAGATTTGACGGATCATAAGGTTCTAACGCAAATTTTTCACCATAGAAGAAATCTATGGTTTGATTAGTGTAGTGTATAATTGCAATCGCTTTTTGTTCTTCAGGTTCAACATCAACAACTTCACCTAAAGAGTTATAATAGAATGTATCTGTTGTCTCAGCACTTAAAGTGTTATTAATAAAAAATGTCTGACCTGAATTTGAATTGTACCCAAAGTATTCTTTAGACCCGATATAATCTACAGATCCAAAATATTCATACCCTTCATATTTTGTTGGTACTAAACCAGCAGGATTTTCAGTCCATGGAATGTTCATATTCCAAATTTTTACATCAAACTGATCGGTATCACATATTGATTCAAAATCAATAACTTGTTCACCCCAATGTGGGTTTGGTGTTAGACTATCATATATAGATGTCATGTTTGGCGGATAAATTAAAGTTCTCGCATAACAATGACTAATAACGGTACCGCAAAAATCAGGTGTATTTCTATCTAATGTTATTATATCTTCACAAACATCAACAATTCTATATGTTAATATCTGATAACAAGAGTTCATAGAGACCACACAATTAGGTGGTGGTGGTGCCGGACACAATCTACTAGGTGTAGGTGTCAAACATGGTGTTTTAGTTGGCGTAGGTGTAGGTGTTGGCGACTCACAAGGATTATAATTTTTAGTAACACTTGGTGTCGGTGTCGGTGTTGGTGTTTGAGATGATGTCGGTGTAGGTGTTAATGCCGGAACGTCTTGACAATCTCCCCATACCAAGAAATCTCCATCTTCTGTTGTTAAAAATTCAGATAATTCTGTCATTAATATACATGTCTCTGAAATTGGCATTTGAGATGATGTGGGTGTTGGTGTGAGTGTTGGGGTTACGCTTGGGGTTGGTGTTGGTAAATTAATACAACTACAGTCATACTCTCCAAAACCATCATAATAAATTGTTATAATATCACCTATAGATGGTTTATTTAAATTCGTATAGTTACATCCAGAATATATTATTTGTACTTTATTTGACCCACTTAATGTGGACATATCTATAACATAATTAGAACTAACAACATACTGATCATTAGTTAATGCACTCCAAACTATTGTGTCGGCGGTGGTATTACCCGTAAAAAAACCTCTTAATGGGGCTCTATTATAAACAGGTTCAACAACAGAGTCCATATATGGTATACCATATGTTGATCCACTAGATCCATCAACATAATAAGGATATTTAATACTTTGTCTATTTGATTCAGGTACTCCCGCAGAGTTTTGTGTATTGAACGCAGGTTCTAACACAAATAAATTATTGTAATTATAATTTGATGGTAATTTATCGTACGACACTTCACTATCCCCTACTTGGAAATACGCAATCTTAAAACTACCCTGTGATAATTTTTTTCTACCTGTGTCAGTAACTCTAGTGTTAACTAACCCTGATGTATTTTTAATTATATATGCCATTTAAATTATAAATATTAAATAACTTTTTTTATTTGTTAAAAACTACCTTCGTAACATTACAACAATTGCAATTAATTACTTGTAAATTTTTTAAAGTTAATGTCAAATCTTGACTACCATTATAACATAAAGTTTTAACGTCAATATTTGGACTAATACTACTCATAATATATCCTATTAACGTGTCCCCACTTTCAATGGTTAAATTTTGCCATTCTTTTATTTTAATTATTCTATAATTACTACCAATACATGGTCTTTGTAAGTTAGTAACTTGGGTGTTTTCACTAAAATTTGTGTATTCACTTATATCTCTATTATTAATATAGACTTGTTCGGTATAATTTTGTATAACAGAATTTACTTCTGGTCCATAATTTAAAACATTTTGATAAACAAGATCAAATTTTAATTTTATATTATTTGTTAATTCAGGATTACAAACAACACTAAATTCTCCATTAGTTTTATTATAATTTAATGTAACAAAATATTGTGTAGATTTATTTTTTGGTATTATAACTTCCTTAATTGTTTCCGATTCTTTACTATCAACAACTTTAACAACATATTTACCTTCACATAGATTTTCAATTATGTTTCCAAGTTGTTTTTTATCATTTAAAAAATATTTAAAAGGTCCTATCCCACTAAAAGTATCAATGATTAAAGATCCGTCACATTTACAAGAACTGTTTTTTATGTTAACACTATAATCAACTATCACATTATTAACGCAATCTCCTGTTGTAATTCTAATATTTTTTATTTGTTTAGGTGGTCTTGATCCCAAAATCTGCCATCCAGATAATGGAACATCATTTGTGGTATATGTGAAAATAAAAGTATTTTCAACCCCACTTAATACCCATTGGTTTGTATCTCCCGTATACCAAAATATGGTATATCCATTAGAATTAACCCAACTATTTTTTCCATTAACTTCATTTGATGGTTCAAAAGCGTAAGTCTCAACTTTTCTAACGTTATTCTCCAATACTTCAGATAAAAGACATAATTCCATACTATTCATATTATACGCAATGACCTAAAGTAGATTCGTTTATTCCGTATATTACAGATGGATTATTAATCCAATTTTCGGTGATAGTACTATTAGGATAATCAGAAGAATTACTCAAATATGAATAATAAGACCCTGAAGGTCCTGCCGTTGGGTTAAATATTTGCCAAAACTCCCATCTATTATCAACATCATCCCAAAATACGTATCCAATTAATGATGGTGGGAATGTTGAAGGATTATATACTCCATAGTAAAACTTATTATTATACGTTCCTGCAACATAAGCATTACTTGTAATTATTATAGGTGTTGTCCCATTTTTAACCACAGTAAAACACATATCTGTTGGCGGATAACTACATAAACCATATGATGTTAACATATATGTAACTCTTTCACTAACCCAATCAACTGTGTTATCAACAGGGAAACTATTTGTTGATGGTAAATACGCAAGTAGTAACCCTCCACCTAAAACTAAAGTCATTTCCCATCTATTTAACGTTGAGTTCCACCAAACGTAAGCATTTCCTCCAACACCAACTAAAGTATAATAGTACTTACCATTATAAAGTCCTGTTGATGGTATTGTTGTATATATTGGGCCCAAAAATTCATATTCAGTTGTAAAACAAATGATTGGTTCTGGAGTTGCCGATGGTGTTAGACTAGGTATCGGTGTTGCCGTTGGTGTTAAAGTAGGTGTAGGCGTAATGGTAGGTGTCGGTGTAGGTGTTGGTGTTCCTGTTGGTGTGGGCGTTGGTAATGCCGTAGCACTTAAAATACATGTTGTATTAACAATAAAATCACCATAAGAATCTGTTATTGTAACAGGGTATTCTCCAACCCCTAAATTTGTAATTGCTGGAGCTATATTTCCGTTTTCCCAAGAAATTGTATATGGTGGTGTTCCTCCCGTAACTCCAACCGCAATAGATCCATTAAAAGTTGTAACATTTGTTGGTTCTTTACTGAAGCATTTAGCCCCCATAGGAAATATTGTGAGAACGTCACATTCATTTCTTGGTTCAATACTTGGTTTTGGTCTATCAGGTGATGCCACTTTCTTTTTTATTTATAAATACAATTATTTGTCGTTTTCAATGAAAGATTTCATAACTTCTATATATTTGATCGTTGAATTATTAACTTCAACATAATCAAAATGATTAGGGTTATTCCTTAATTTTTCAATTGGGTCTACATTTATATACTCGCCCTTGTAAAACTTAATTCTTTTAAGATTGTCAGTTACTCCGGCCATGTGTAGTATTGGTTTTTTTTCGTACACTTGTATTGGGTCTGTTGCCCAAGAAAAATCTAACTCTTTTGTTATTTTTGTGTCGTTACCGTTTAACCAAAGATTCCAAAGTAATGACCACATCTCTGCAGTCCAAAATTGGATCTCTCCTGGATTTATTGGGAATCTTTTTTGATAATCTAACATTTGGTTATACAAAGGAGTACAATCGGTATATATTTTTTTCCACAGATTATGATCTGTATTTTTGATTAGGTACTGTCCTCCTCCTGAATTTTCTTGATTACATTTAACACAATCAACACTAACTCCAATAACATCAACCATTTCTTGTAATAATTGACCTTTTTCAGATGTTGGGTGGTTTTTTTCATATCTATTACAACAATCCATAATATAATTGTAACCTATGTAACCAATTGTGTCTGAAAGATATGTTATATCATCATCTAATAATAAATTAAAATTAGGTAAATAATTAAATATAATATCGGCATCGTGTAGAAAAAATAACTTACCAAATTCAGGATATTCCTCTAACCATTTAGAGATTAGGTAAGGTTTAACGCTTGGTATATACGTTTTTACGTCTCTATTATCCTCATAAAAATGAATGTTTATTCCAAAATCTTTTAATTTTAAGGCATCTTCAGTCGGGGTTTTAGCTCCGTGTACCATGGCAAAAATTACGTGAATTTGGTTTGGGTCAATTCCTTTTTCTATAAAATTGTGAACATAAAGTTTAATTTGCCAATGAAAATATGGAACATCGGGTTGTGCGGTTACAAATACAATATCTTTCATATTGAAAATATATTCGTAAAAGTAAAAAAGTGAATTTAATAAATTTTGTTTAACGTGAATATCTCTGAATATATTGAGTTTCCTGCGTTATTAGTATTCCATTCAGCAGTGACAAGAAGTGTATTAGATATTGTAGTATCAAAAGTTGTGTTGTTTACAATACTGAAATTTACTCCTTCAAAGTCAAGTCCTCCATTTTTAGTGTATGAAAACAATCCCCCTGATGCTATAGAACCTACACTTGCAACTCCTAATTGTCTAATAGTGAAGTTCACATCTAGTTTCCAATGTTTATTAGTGGTGGCATTCATTGCCATTACCCCTGTTTCCGCTAATAATACACCCGAATCCGTTTTAATTCTAATATGTAAAGTGGCAGAACCCACACAAGATAGATGCCCTATTAACACTCCATGAAAACCATCACCCACACTAAACCCATTTGCGGGAATTATAATAGATCCTACTCCCCCACTTATTAATGTAGTCTCAACAGTTGTTGCACTTACTGCAACGCTGGTTCCTGTTTGAGAAAATAAACCATATACCGTTGGTCCAGGAATTGTTTTAACTTTAACTTCACCCGTTGATCCGTCTCTTGTTAAATAATTTAGGGTTGTTCCCGTATCTGTTGTTGGTGTTGATGATATGTTTAATGTTGTTGCCGTAAGTCCACTTGATATAATAGTATTACCACTTACGTGTAGTTTTTTTGATGGTGTGGTTGTCCCAATACCAACGTTACCTGTACTAGTGATATTTATTACACCAGATGATGGTGCAGACGTTCCAATACCACCTATTGACATAGTACCACCAGAAGGGGTATTAATCCAAAAAGATGTACCTAATCCATATTGTAATCTTAAACCGGTATTAGTATTACCTGACCCCCATATAAATTGATTACCATCTACTATGGACACTTTTTCACCGGGGTTTGTTATTCCAATACCAACACGACCAATTGAGTCAATTACAAATGGTGTTGAATCAGGGTTGGTGCTATCTTCTACTAAGAATGAGTTACCGGCATTTAAATTATTTATGTGAAGTTTAGCAGTTGGTGATGTTATACCAATACCCACATCACCTGATGAAGAGATAACCATTCTAGGTGTACTGTTTGGTCTAAATGATATACTATTACTTCCTAGAGTTCCTATAATAAACTCATTACCTGCGTTAAATAACTCATTATTATCTATACCAATACCGTTATTAATTGTACCAACTAATAATGTTGAACCTGATAAACTAGTACCACCAATTGTTGATGATCCACTAATAGCGATTTGTAATCGTTGAGTAGGGTTTGAATTACCAATACCCACATTACCAGATGATGATATATACATTCTAGGGTTAAATTCAGTACCGAATATAAGTTTTCCACCAGAAACTTGATTAAAAACATTTAAATTAGTACTACCAGATGTTTCATACCCAATAAAACCAAATCTACCGGCTGATATCCCTTGTGGGTAATATTCTTGATATACATGATCAATACCTTCATATCTAACAGAATTAGCGTTACCACTGATCTGTAGGGCAACTGCTGGTGTAGGTGTTCCAATACCAACACGACCAATTGAGTCAATTACAAATGGTGTTGAATCAGGGTTTGTATCATCCTCTACTAAGAATGTATTACCTGATGTTGTGTTGTTTATATGAAGTTTTGCTGTTGGATTTGCAATCCCAACCCCTAATCTATTATTTGCTAAATCAATGGTAACCGCACTTGTAGACCCAAAATAAACATTTCCTTCATCTAAAGGGTTTATGTTAAGAGGTGAACAAGAATGGATGTTAGAAACGTATAAATCGGTAATACAATAACCTGTTATTGAGTCGAAAACTTGTGATATTTTAGCCTTATAGGAAGATCCCGCCGGGTTTCCTTGTGATGTGTCACCTGTTATAACAATATGAATTAAATCATTTAATGTTACTCCTGTCGCTAAAGATCTGTCTGTTAAAAATGCCATTTAAGTTTTTTTTAATAAATATTTTAAGTTTGGAAATCATATTCCTCGTTATCCATAAAATAAAAGTCGTCTCCGTCTTGAAATTGTTTTATTGTAAGAGATTGTTGTGTACAATCAACTATTTTAAATATTTCACAACCTAACGAGTCAATTAGTTTTATACCAACCGCAGGTGCGGTGTTAAATTGTGATGGTATTGTTAATACTATTGTTGGTGGTTGTGGTGGTAACACATTTGCAACCAAAACACATTGATTACCATAGACATCACAAACAAACACATTATATGATGTGAAAATAAAACTTGTTGTTTGTATCTGTATCTGTGCCATTATATAAAATAAGTTGGGTCTATTATGTTTGGTACTCCTCCAATGTTTTCGTAAATTTTAAATAGGGTTGTTACGTACTGTGAGGGATATGTTGCGGTATCATATGTCCATATTTCAAAGTCACCACTTAAACTTGTTATTCTAAATTGATAACAAACCATTGTCCAACTATATGTTCCAAGATTTTTAGTTGGTGTGTAGTTATAAAAATAAAAATTAGATAGGTCACATGTTTCGGCACTTAAAGATGGTATTGTCGTTAGTGGTGATCCGGAATATGGGATTGTTTGAATAACATATTTTGGGATCTCCACAGAAGCGGTCACAGTAGTTGAGGAAAAAGTATTAGTAGATGAGTTTAGTAATCTAAAACGGTAAAACGGATTATCTACTTTTGATCCAGTATTGGTTATAATTGATATATTATTTGTTACTGCCGTTGAGGAATTGTTTATAAAATCACATATCCCATTTGTATAACCACTACAATTAATGTCACAACTTCCCCACGTTAAAGAATTTGAGATTGTTGGCATTGTAATTGACATTGTCCAAGGACCGGTCCCTCCTGTTGTTACTACTGAAGATGGGTGAATGTAGTATTCTTGGAATCCAGTTATATCCCCACATTGTTGTGTGCCTGAAGCTAATGGTATTCTAAGATTAAAAAATCTATAATAATCAATATCTAATGGGTTTGTTGGGTTTCCCGAATAAGAAGTATAAAAATTATCCCAACTAAAGTTATAATGTTCTAAATCAGAATATGTATTAAATGTCATGACAATTAAACCCTCACCAAGAACCACAGATTTATCATATGTAATTGTATTTGTATTTGGAACATCACAAGTCGGGGTAAATATATTAAAGAATGGGTTTCCACATGTAGTTATTGGGTTATAATATAAAATTGACGTGTTTAAATCATATGGTACTGTATCATAAATAAACCCATTTATACTTCCATTATATGACGTACCGTCAATAAATCCATTATCGGTATTTAGATATCTAAAAATATTACTATCGTTACATCCCGAAATTTTAAATCCATAATAATACCCATCACATGGTTGTGAAATTTTATTTATGGTAGATTCGACAATTCTAATTGGGGGTATTAATGTATCGTAACACAATTCACAATCAAAAGTCTCTAAACACTCACACAGTAATCCCCAATTTGTGTTATTATTTAAAGGGTTAGGGGTTATTTCTATTTCTAAATAATCCCCACTATTTACAGTAATTCCTGTTAAACATAAAACTTTTGGGAAAAGCGTATATGTTGTTAGGTTTTTTATAGTTTTTGGGGTAACTAATGGACTAAAATTTGTTTCTGATTGGTTCATCCCCATACTAATATACTCCAAAACTATAGGGACAGAATAATTAGACCCAAAAAAAGTAATTTTTAAGTCATCATAAATTTGTTGTCCCTTAAATGAATAAGCAAAATATGGCTTTAATGGATCCAAAGCAAATGTTGTCACAACAGGTTGTGGTGTTATACTTGTGGTGGCACTAAAACTAAACCCGTGAGAATAATAAGGACTTGTTGATCCAGGTCCGTTATCACAAGTTAACGCATCTACATTAACTGTAGTAGAGTTAAAACAATTAAGGTCCGTATATTCCGTTCCATTTAATTTAATTTTTTGTATTACAGGAGTATAAACTCCGGCAACTATAGGAACTTCGCTTGATCCTGTTAATGGGTGTGTATATAAATAATCACCAACATAATCCGTCCCATATCCTGACGTGAAAGCAACTGTTGTACTTACAATTCCAGGTCCGTACCATTCAATGACGTAATCAGTTACACTAGGATCACAACTTGCGGTAATTATTCCCACTGAAATTACTCCTATTGGGTTTGTATCATAAAAATCAAATCCAATATCACAACTAACACATAATGGATTAATGGTTGTTGTTGATGTTGTCGATGTTGATGTCGTGGTCGTTCCTTGGAACGTTTGACAATATTCACAATTTGCTGCGTCTATAATTTTAACACCAAAAGATGAATATCCACTATATGGTCCTGGAATTGTTATTGTTGCGGGGACAGAACTAATTGTATCAACTAAAGTACAATCTATATCAGGACAATCTCTACATACATACACATCAACAGGATATGTTACTTGTGATATATTTGTTATATTAACTTCTAAAGGCATATATTATATATGTTTAATTTTATTTTTTTAAGGTATAAAACTTATTGTTTCACACGATGATATTTGAGATGCCCCCCCAAACGGTATTGTTGCGGTTTGTAAATATGTTAAAGTATATGGTGAATTTTCATCTATTTGATAGACTTCTCCCCCATTATTTAATATATGTATTTTACCTGAGTCAGTGAATAAACCGTATGGGTTTAGTATGGTTGGGGATATTAATTGGTCAAATTCTAATGTTCCTGTTGAGTAGTCATACTGTGAAATATATCTGTCAAACCCAATTTGGGTTGTTAATATTAATTTATTACTTGTTGTATAAATAAAATCCCCTGAAATTGTTCTACCCGCAGGTATATTAAATTTATTTGTTACTATGGGACTAACACCACTTATATCAATTTCTACCACAGTTTGAGGGGTACTAAAATTTGTAACTCCTGTTGTTGTGATAAGAGTAGTATCATCAATTGCGGTTAATCCAGCACCAATAGTGCAGTTACTAATAACAATATTTCTATTGTAAGACCCACTAAATGGACTTAAAATTATGTCATATTCTGTTATTGCACTTGTGGATGCATAACTTAACCACATTTTATTTGAGGTATGTGCAATATCTCCAGGTCCAGCATCTAAAGTTCCACTTATAAATGGTGTTAATAATATATTAGTATTTGTTAATGGATAATAAACATATATACTATTGTCCAAATAAAAAGATGTCATTATATCACATGTCAATAAATTTGGTGGTGTAGGAGGTATAGGGGATGGGGTTGGTGTAACAGGAGGCCCACAAACATCGGCAACACAAGTATATAGAGATAAACTATAACCACCTGTACCACTATCTAATGTAGGTACGGTACTTGCACAAACATATGTTGTTGCGCCTCTTCCAACCCCAACTCCCTGAGGAATAGGTTTACAATCGGTATAACTAAATGTTGACCCAGTTGATGCCGAACCACCACTTAACTCATAACAATCACAAGGAAAGGCCGGAGTTTGGGTTGGTGTTGGTGTTACTGTTGGTGTTGGTGTTGGATTTAAACAGTTACCCAAGGTTGAGTCTTCTATTACACATCCAAAGGCAATCATAAGATCAGTAACCCATGGATACGTTACATTACTTTCTGGAAAATATGATGGATTATCATTATGTTGTAAAATTATTGTTGGTGCCGAAATGTTAACATGTTCCCATCTGTTTGTTATATCATTCCAATATACAATACTGTTACAACTTGTTGTACAGTCTGATTGATAAATTATATAGTATGGTTTACCGTTTATTATACCAACAGGATTTAAACTACAATCCCAAGAAGGTAATACCATTAAGTCAGTATTTACGGTAAAACACATAATTGTTGCGGGAGTTGCGGTTGGGGTTAACGTTGGTGTAGGTGTAACGGTTGGTGTTGGCGTTAATGTGGGCCCCACTAATGTCATATCTGCATTAAACCCTAAACATTCAGGTGCCTTACCACAATCTTTACAAGAAATTAAATATTCAATTAGTAAATTGATTTTAACGTTTGTATCCCCTAAATCATTAAAATTTGTTAACTGACAATCCTTAATTTTCTCATTACAGTTATTTGTGATTGTTATCTTATTTTTTCCAAGATCAATTATAACATCACCAATTTCAGGATATTCTTGTATTGTGTCTTTAAGACTTTGTATCCATATTGTGTCCGCATATTGAGCAAAACTACCACCTGTATATGTATAAAATAAATCTTCTTTTATAACCCCATCGATTTCTACTTGGGTTCTGAATGTCGCATTTACAATATAACAACCAATATCTCCTGATGTTAGATCAAAAAACCCTTCATTCATCATTTGTAGTATTCCTCTCTTACCATATATTCCGGTATTAACAAAATCATCAGAACATACTGTATATGAAGCATAACTAGTTGTTAATTCAGTACCATTTAATATTATTGTATCACTTTTTAAACAACCTTCACTATCTGTCACTAATACAGAGTAATTTCCATTTGATAACCCCGTTAAATGTAGTCCTGTTTGAGCCCCAACATTTGAACTCCAAACAATTGTGAAAGGTGGTACTCCACTTGTTATATTTAAATAAATTTCACCGTCATTACCAATAGTTGGTTGTACACCAACTAAAGTAAAATCAACAGGTTGGGAATCTGCAATATAGAAATTTTCAGTTTGTGTACAGGTAGGTGATCCCGAATCTGTTACTGTTGCAACATAAAACCCAGAACTTAAATTGTTAAATACATTTGTTAATTGGGTTGTTGTTGTAACGGGTGTTCCTCCTGATAAATTATATGATAACGGTAATGTTCCTCCTGAAGTAGCGGTTATTATTGCGGTACCATTATTTAAACCACATGTTGTATCTGAATAACTTACTGATATTTCATATTTATTTACATTTACAACAGTAAAATGTCCAGTATATATACATCCCGAATTATTAGGGACATCTTGTATTAATATTGTATAACTTCCACTTTCTAAACCAAAAAAATCACAAATTGAGTTTGTGGTAGTTACGGTAGAATTTCCGTTGAAGTCATATAAAGTGTATTGGTAGTTTCCCGGAGATAGTCCATTATTTAATTCTATGTGAACAGATCCATCACTTGAATTACAATTAGAGTTTGTTACTGACATTGTCGTAACAATAAAACCATTTGGTGTTAATAACGAAACGGAACTTATCACATTACAAAGTCCTGCATCTGTTACTGACACTGTAAATACTCCCGAAGATAAACCTGTAAAAGTATAGATATTACTATACTGTATTGTTATTTCACCGTTTGAACCTGAAAAATAATAAGGTGCGGTTCCTCCTGAAACAATAACCTCAACCTCTCCATCATTTGAAAAACAAGAGGGTTGTATTGTTGTTAACATTGCGGCAACTCCCAAATCAGGAACATCAGATAGTACAACACTTTTAGTTATCGTACATCCTTCAAAGTCGGTTATTGTAAGTGTGTAGGTTCCCAAAGTTAGTCCTGTAACTTCAGGGCCTGTTTGCGTTCCAACATTAGGACTCCAACTATACGTATAAGGCGGATTTCCTGTTAGACCTGTCACAAATATTTTTCCTGTACCATCAATAGGTACACAACTTGCATCATTTACAACATATAGACCAAAGTCCAAAGGACTTGTTTCTTTAATTAAACAAACTTCACTTCTTCCTGTACATCCACCACCATCATCACCGATCACATAATATAGTCCTGGTGAAAGATTTGTAAAAACATTACTTGTACTGTCACCACTTGTTATATACCCTAAAGTGTTTTCGTATAAATAAAACGATCCAACACCATAATAATTTGTTGTTGATGCGGTAATCGTACCATTATTTAGTCCACAAGTAGTCCCACTACTTTCTATAGACACACAGGTTCCTGAAGATATTGTAAATTCAACATATCTAGGAATAAAAGGTGGTTCTAAACAACTATCTATAATCTCTAAAATATAAGTATCAGGAGTTAGACCTGTAACAAAATAAGTTGTTGTATTTGATGATAGCGGTAATAAACCTGATGTTGATATCTCACTTACAGTATAATTTGGGGATCCTCCTGTAATAGAAAAGGAAACTCCCCCAAATCCTGAGTTTGTGCAGTCTCCACTTACACTATAATTATATATATTTATTGACCCACAACTCATTGGTTACAAAGTAGATTAAAGTTTATTCCAACATTTATTTTAAAATCTTGAGTAACACTTAATGGAATACAATTACCATTATATACAGTAACAGTATCATCAGTATTAATAACATAATTTAAACCTTCTGATTGTAAATTACTTAAACTCGATTCAAGTGCGGTTATCCAATCGTTTTGAGATGGGTAACTAGCAATAGGACTTGTATTACCATATCCCGTAAAAAATTCATCATGAACTAAAGTATTACCATTTAAAACTAAATCAATATACCAAGTACTTTCTAATGAATTAAGATCACAACCAGTCAAAACATATCCTTGAGATTGTAATAAACTATTTAACACAACCGCAAATGAGGTCACTGTTGGATTAGACCCCCAAGGATAGATAGGACAAGTAACTTCTTGTATAGGACAATCAACCGCAAATAATTGACCAACCAACGCACAAGGTTTACATGGTATTGGAACTATTTGACAACCCATTTGTCTTCTCCAAACAAATTTTTGTCTATGAAATATAGAATTTTCCAATCTTACTCCTGATGTTACCAATGTTGTTGCTGGTATCATTTGTCCAACTAATTTTATCCAATAATCGCCTATTCCATTAACATAGTCGATCATTGTTCTATATGTAAAGTTATCGTTAGGGATATTAATCGCCTGTTCAGATTCTAAGTATTTCCAATATATAGACTGTAATGTTGGGTATCCTCCTGTTTTACCATCGGTAATAAATTGTCTATTTCTAACATTGATCATGTTATGCCAAAATGTTTGAGCAAACTCAAAGAATGTTTTTTGTTTTGGTTTTGGGTTAATTTCAGTCCAATCTATACCTCCCCTATTTGGGTATGGTCCGTTTGGATTAGGGTTACAATATGTTGGTTCAACATAGTCTAATCCCTCATTTGGTATTGGGTAATTATACTGTCTTGACATTGACCAAACATCATAAACCAACCCTTGAGCCGGATTTAAAAATACGTCAACATTTTTAACGTTTACAACAAATCTTTCATCATAAACCCTATAGTATGCAGTAAATCCACCATCAGACGTATTTCTTAAACCAACATTATCAATAGTCCAACTTTTTTTATTATCAATTACTTTAACTAAATCATAACCTAAAGACATAAATGGAAATTTACGATACCTATCAAGGTATGTTTGACCATAATTAAATGGTAATAGAACAGTTTGGTAATTAGGGTTTTGACCAACAAATACTTGATTTGTCTCTACAACTTGTTCAGGCATGTGATGATCAGGTGTTGATTCATACCAACCTCCTCCTATTTGGAAGAAATACCCTTCGCTTTCTTGTGCTGCGGTTGGGTAACCTAAACTATCCATTGGATAATCTAACCTTGTTGTTGTTACTCCACTAATAGTCGTTTGTAATGTAAAACCGCTATATAGGACTCCCATTATTGAAAATGTATCTGTAGGGTCTGAAACAGGAAGTTGTTGTACATACAGACCACCTGAAATATTTAAATATTGATTTTCAAACTGAGAAAGGTTTATTCTTTCATCTGCAATGTATATGTATTCATTAAAATCAATTAAAGCCTCAGGTGCTCCAATCAATCTTAATAAAATTTCAATAGATCTTCTTGTTCCCTTTGATTTAAACAAATAGGCGGCATTTAAAATTAAATTTTTATAGAATTGGTAATTAATTTCATCAGGAGTTAACGCTCTTGAGTATCCAGGAAAATTACTTTCTTGATTGGTACCAAAAATTGAATCTAAAAGCGATTCATTACTTATTGGTGAAATGTTTGTTTTCCACCCTAATGTTTCTGCAAGATTTTTTAATAATTGTGATGGTATGTCATTACCTGTATTGTAATTAACGGATGTCATATTTGCCAATGACATAACAAATTTTCTCACCTCATCAAAACTTCTTCCGTATATCTGTAATACCTTTTCTAATTTTCTATCACCAGTATCAAATTCTTTTAATGCTCCTGTGGTTAAAAACCTTGATATTAAATTAGTATTATATGAGTCTAAGTTTTCACATAAGTCATTTAAAGTTGTTAAATATTTATCAAAATCGTTAGTTCTAATATCTAAATTCCACAATCCATCCAAAGGCCATGTAATGTTTTGACTTGTTGTTGTGTAAGTACCATCATTGTTTTCTTGTGGAACTTGGAAAGTTGCGGTATAAATTGGTTGTATTAATCTATTTAAAAGAAATTTTTCTACCTCATCAAAAAAATCATTAAACGATTTTTCCGTATAAGTAGTGTTGGGTCTTAATATGATATTATCTGTTGTTGCGGACATCCCTGAAAAAGGATTTCCATTTACATAAAGTTTTAAATAATTATCAGTTTCATCAGTAGGATCTAAAAATACTACGTTATATTCGGAATTATTAACAAATATTGAATAGTTCCTATATTGAACTGTTAAATTTCTTAAAGGTGATTGCTCAACCTCACTTAATTCAAAGTTTCTTGTTGCGTTTGTTGTAAAATCAATATCAAATGGATTTCTTATCCAATTTAAAGGTATCTCTAAATATGTTTCATTTAAAATTTTGTTATATAAAATATTAACTGCCGTTAGTCCTGTTTGAAAATTAAGGTTATTCTTTAAACATTCTACGGATGCCGGAAAATAATTAATTATTCTTGTTATAGACGTTGAAATTCTTTTTGTTAGTGATCCAAATAATGTAAAGTTGGTTATTTCACTTAAATCAAAATTTGGGTAAACTTGTAAATTTTTAGCAATTAAGACTTTTGACTCTTCGATACTTTTTAAATCTAAATCAGATAAACTTATCGGATCTGAAAAAGCACCAATATTAAATGTTCTGTTTTGTTTTTCAGTAATTCCTGTTGTGAACTCAAAATTAGCGTTAGTTAATCCCCCACCGGCAACTAATTGAACCCCAACTAAATCGTCAGAAAATGTACTATCTCCTGTATCAGTTTGTGGAGGCCATTTATATTTTATTACTGCCATTATTGTGTTATATTTGCAAAGTTTTTACTAAAATCTATGTTATCACCTCTATCTTGTTTTACTTCATATAAAAGTTCGTTATATTGATCTCTAATTTCAAATAAATTGTATTGTTTGTAAATGTTATTCTGAGTATCGTAAAGTGTATAAATTCCATCATTAAGAGACTTAGTCTGATTACCAAACAAAGAAATTGCCAATGTGGAAATGTCGTGTTCAACCATTTCAATCTCCATAGTAACAGGATTAAAGAATGTATTACTTATTATTATTTCTTGATCTGGTTGACCAATAAATGGTGTTGCGTTTGGTTTGTTAGATGGTGATGAAGAAGGTGATAATGTACAAAATATTAAATTTGTAACCCCATTCACATATTGATATCTAACAGTGCTTGTTGAGGTGTTTGTGGTATTTTGGACCACGGGTTCGCAGTAAAAAGATGAGGTAACTATTCTGAAAAAATTTGGTATTTTAGCCCCACTTGTCTGTAAGTATTCAACCCTATAACCAATTAAACCTTGATTAACAAATTTATCTCTGAATGAAACGGGAACGTTACTTATATCTATTACTATCCCTTTTATGTTTGGTAGTGCTGCCAATATACCACAATCAGTTATTCTAGTTCTAATTTCTGCGGGTCTTATATATAATGTATAAATCCCTAATTGATTAAAAATATTTGATGGTAGTCTTAAATTATATAGTCCACCTAAGATTTCTACACCTGAATTACCTCCAGTATTTGTGTTGTGAAAATAAGGGGTCAAAACCGCAGAAGAATTTAATTTTGTCAACTGAAAGTTGTTTGTAACGTCTCTTGACTCCGTATAATTTAATATAATATCAACGTCAGTTGGACTTACGTCCGCCGGTCTTATTGTTCCATATGTTCCTGTTGCCATGTAATTTTACTTTGTTATTTTATAAATATTAATAATTAAGTTTCCACGTTAAAAAAACCATAACCATATTTGACTAAATCTCCTATGTTATCAACTTCTCCTAATCTTTCGATAGATTCTAACGCCGAATTTTTCCCCCTTTCAATAAATAAATCAGATCTTATTTCAGGTTCATAAGCCACCCCAATTAATGCTTCTTCTTTTGTCATCGCAGATAAAACCAAATCATTTTGTGTTAATCCCGAAGATTGAACAAAATATAATGTTGTACCTCCACTTAGGTCCCAATAATCCACACCATTTATTGTATACGCAGAATACGATCCATTTGGTACTGATCCGTAATAGATACCAACAACTCCTGTTTCTCCTGTTACTTGTATTCCTAATGGGTATGGTACTGGTCCATACTGTTCTAAGTCAGATAATGTAGAATTTGTCGTTCCTGTTACCAAAAATGGTACTCCAACATAACTTGAACTTATATAATCTATAATATTTGGGTTCGAGTCTCCTGTAAATAAGAAATCATAACTTACGGGAATGTTTGCCCAATTACCCCCTTGTTGGTAAAATACTACCGTTCCATTTGGATTAATTGGTACTATATTTTGGTAAGGTACGTTTATGGTTTTTGTAACTTCAGTTATCCCCCAAGGTGTAGTTCCTTTAATTTTTATTGTATAAATACCATTAGATGCGGGGTACGTATGGTTTAATGATGAGGGTGAAAAAATATTAATAGGGACTATCGGCGATCCATCCCCCCAATCTATTTCAAATACCGATTGAGTTACATTATTTGATGTATTAAAAACATAAAATGTATATGGATTAATAGTGTCAGATGAAAAAATAAAGTTATTTAAAGTTTCTTTTTGGTAAATTAAACCATCAAACACAGAATACCATCCCATATCGTATGTTGTCTGTGTTAACATGATTGGAATAGTTAACCCTGTTAAGGTTGAGTCTCCGTTTGTTCCCCCTGATAATAATTGGGTCATGGAAGAATAAACATATGTTGTCCCTGTTTCACAATTAACGTAAGTTACCCCTGTAGGACAACAAGGATCTTCCACATATATTTCTTCACAATCTCCTGTCCAATTAATAGGAAATATTTTATTCTTTATATCTTCAAGACCAATCTGTATATAATATCTTTGTTCTTCCATTATGGGTTCATATATTCATACCAGTTTATTGGTGTTGTTGTTCCAACTCTATTATTATTGTTGTCTTTAATAGTATATGTAAAATCACTGTAATCTAAATTAACTTCATAATAAAAATACTCAGCGGGATCAAAATTATATTGTGTAGGTAAAATACTTGTTTGTGGAGTGTTTGTCATAATAACATAACTTCCCGTTTTACCGTTAAAGAATTTGGCCCTCATATAAAAAGTATCTATATCAATAAAATCTCTACTTCTAACCCAATAAATAAAAAACCCTTCTTTATCTCCAACAAAGTCTAACTTAAATTCAGGTTTTTTTATGTTAACAGTAGGGATGGACGGACTTAAAACTAAACCGTTTTCTATTCCCCCTTGTTGTACTGGTAAAATTATTGTTAAATAATTTCTTTGTGTTGCAGAATCTTTAGTATCATATAGGTCTAACTTGAAGAAACTTTTTGTGAATGGTTTTGTGTAATAATAGACTTCATTAACGGAAAATCCTTCGGTTAAATAAGAAGAGTTCCATAAATTAAGAGATTGATCAAAAAATCCAAAATCGTAATTTATATCGGTCTTATCAGTATTATCATGTTTTTTATGTGAGAATCTTGCAACCTCAAAATCATTTTCTTTACCAATAACCTCATCAATAGTTTTAAGAACAAATTCATCAATGGCGTCATCATTACCATCTATGTCCCACTTAACTTCAACAGGTATATTAATATAAACGTCTGTTGGTTTTTTCAATATTTTATAATTATTCACAATCATCTATAATAGGTTCTGCAATTACGTTTGGATTATTTATATTACTTCCGTCTCCAATTAATCTGAATATAATTTGATCGTAAGGGTAATGACTACCATTTAAAAATGGGTAATCAACTCCGAATCCTTCACTATCTTTGTACCCATATGGGTAAATATCTCTCCATCTAAAAGTTTGACTTGTTATTGAGAAATATGAGTAGTCAGGAACTAAATCTATATTTTGATATCCTTCTTCATTTACAGATGTTGAGAAAACTTTAATTGTCATTGGGTGGTGTACTTTATAGTAATACCCTAATTGATTTGATGGTGTTAACAAACTTGTTGATGTAAAGTAGTTAGGATTAAATGTGAATTTTTGATAGGTACTTGATATAACTCGTTCTTTTTGTTCATAAGGATTAAATTCACAAAAGTCTCCATTTATGTTATCTCCAATATTTAAATTATCGACATAATAAAAAACATTACCATTAGATGTGTAATTGTTTGTTAAAAACCCTGTATCCGATTGTGTATTTGTTTGATCCCACCAAACACTAGGTTGGTTATTCTCTAAAGGTAAATTAAATTCGTAACCCTCTTTAAGATTTGTATTCGGACCTAATGTCCACCCAAAATATCCTTTCCAAATAAAACTAAAAAATAACTCGCTTACAGGTCTGTTAAGGTTATCCCTTAAACCGTCAATATCAATGTTATTATTAAACATTAAATTGTAACTGTCATTACCTTCTTTAATTGAAGATCTATCAACCCCATTTGGTGTTAAGACCGCTTTTTCAAATTTAACGGCTTTACTAAAAATATTTTTTTCAAATCCGGCATTAACTAAAACAGAATCTTCAATACTAGTTAATATTTTGTGAACCCTAACATAATAGTTTGAGGTTGTGTCTATTTCATTAGTTGCGTTTATAATTCTTTTAAATGTCCCTGTTGTGTTCACACTGAAAGTGGTACCTAAATACCCTATATTTTGTATGTTAAAAATGTAATCTTCAGAATCATAATTTTCATTACCCAAAGAAGTCACTTGAAAGGTGTCTGTTCCATTGTAATTAAAGTTAAGTTTAACTGATTCTCCAACAGATAATCCATGATTCATAGGACATCTAAATGATATTACATCGTCACCATATAAAGTGTTGTTTTCAATAATAAACGGTATTCCATCAAAAGCCTGCCAAGACCATGTGTTTGTAGTATCTTGATCATCAGCATATAATTGTCGATCAACATTTAAATGTGGGTACGTTAAATAATACATCCAATTATATGTTGTTGCACTTTTATTAATAAAACTAACATGATTACCCACACCTGTTGTGTATCCATTTACATTATTATCTGTCCTAATAAGATCAAATTCATAATATTGTGGAAATCCATCCCAAGGTGCTGATGGATTACCTATTGATGTAACCGCATTTGATATAGCGTTTGTGTAATATAAATTATTTCTATATGGAACATAAGACGTTCCTCCACTGTATTGGTTTTTAAATAAAAATACTATCTTTGTTGTTGGTCTAAATATTGTAGATTCTCCTCTTTCTTTTTGAAACAACTCAGCCAAATTTATTTCTTCGGTTCTATCATATTCAACTTGTTGTTTAAACGTTTGATTTAGAGGAACTCTTACCGCTTCATCAACATTTGAGGATATTTTATTCTTTTTAGATCCTAATAATATTTGTATAGTTTCATTATTACCCATTTGTATCTGCGTTATTTACATAAAGTTTAATGAATCTATCAAGTGCGGTAAAACCGTTATTCAATCCAAAATAAAAATGGAACGGTGCCCCAACAAGAATAGGGTCTAAACCAGGTGTGTTTGGTGCTCCATAAGTAACGTTAACTGTTGTTGGGTTAGGTCCTGGGGTAAAGTTTGCAATATGACCTTCTTGTGTTGTTGTGGTTTTAAAATAATCTGAGGTTTGGAAATCTAAACTCTGGTATTTGTTTTTATAAAACCCTCCACTTGTTATAAATGGGGATGTATACCAATTATTATTCTCCGTCCCAAAAATGTAATTTGATGGGGAAGTAATTTGCCATTTATAGAATGGAACTTCTTGTGTGGATGGATACCCATAATTATAACCAACAAATGGTGAAATGTTATATGTTTGTATTCCAGGTGTTAATTTTTTTCTTGTTATTTTTTCCTCGTTATTGTCTTGAAAGAAAATACCAAAAATAGGTCTTGATGGTGATTGGGTGTCGTCTCCAATGAATAAGTAGTTATTTGGGTAGTTCTGTTCTAAATAAGGATTTACTTTAAATTCACTATTTGTTGAGATTGCTTGTGCAAAATCTCCGTCAATTCTATCACCACCTCTCGTACTATTAAAGAACTGAACAACACCTATACCTTCTCCTTGATTTCCGTTTGTAGATACCGGAAACATTTGTTGTATTATAGTTTGATTCAGTAATCTAGAAATGAATCCCATTTGCATAATATCAGAATCATCACTATATGAAGTTGATTTTAATTGGTTTGCAAAATAACCCTCTAAATTTTCATTATTACATATTTGATTAATGAATTCATCTCTTGGTCCTAAATCTACAATTGTTGTTGGACTTTGTATTTGTTTGTCGTTATATCCTGGATTATTGATAAATAATGCCGCCAAGTTATTTGGTGGGGTTGGTGATGGTTTACCAATGAATTGGTTAACAAATCTATCCCAAGGAGATGATCTATAATAGAAAGTATTTTGTGCGTCATCAAAAACTACAGTATCTTTACAGTAATTGTATGTTGGGTCAGTAACTGAATTATTTGCATATGTGGATGTCTTATTAAATGAAGGCATATATAAAAATCCATTTATCCAATTGTTTTGGAATACTCTTGCAAAGACCCCTCTACATGCCGCTAACATTAACAAGTATCTAACTTTCCATTCTAAAAATAATTTCACATCTTCATCGTATTGTGAAATATATTTTTTATTTAAAAGGCAATAACATCCTTTAACAACTCTATTACTTGGTACATCACAATTTGGGTTTACGGTAATTCCGGTACCTGAACCTGAGTAACATTGTAACGAAACCAAACCATCACAAGTTAATGTTGAGGTTAATCCCGTAACTAATCCTGTTGAGTCAGCATAATTACCTGTTGGTAGTGTTCCTGGACCACCAATACTAGGGTTTGACTGAACCCCACTACCCTTAAAGAAATAAAAGTTATTATTTTGATGTAGTCCATATCCTGTTTGAGAATCGTTACCATCTTGAGTTCTTGTTGATGTTGGTATTCTATCACTTCTCATCACAAGTTTAGTTTCATCCAAGAAGTTAACTGTCGTAGTTAAATATCTATAATATGCTCTTGAGTATAATCCATTATACCCATCGAATGGCGTACCATAATCATTATTCGATCCAACTGAATCATAAAAATTATATATTACAGGGTTTAATGCTGGTCCTGCCTGTGAAAAAGAACCTATAAACGTACCACCAACAAAATAGTCTTGAACATATTTTGGTATAACCCAATTATATGGTGATGATGTAAACAAATTGTATGGTGATGATGATATTGTTGATAACGGAGGGAACGTTATGTCAGGTCTATAAGAACCTGAGTTATCATCTGTTGATAAATAATAGTAAGGTAATGTTGACGTAAATCCTGTATATTGACCTGGTGTAAGATCAAATATTAATGATGGAAAATATAAATTGTTTGTTGTATTATCAACAGTATCGTGAGATAATGGTTTAATATTATTTGTTGATAATGGTTGTATAGGGTAATTTAAATAATAGTTACCAGTAATTATAGGTCCAACCCCATATGAAGAATTACCAAATATTATTGATAAATCGTATTCTATTTCTTGTTTAGGGGTAAAAGGGTCCACCCCTCTTGTTAATATTATAACCTCTAAAGTATTTCTAACACTATTTTCAATTGCATCTATTGCGTTACCCGATGAATATAATGCTGGAGTTAATAACCCCACACTACATTCATCACCATAAACAAATCCTATATCGTGTAATAAGTATTTCTTAGGGAATTTATTTAAATCGGCAATACTAAAGTTTGTATTACCTGTAAATGAATTAACCGTATATCCAGTTATTACTTGAAAATACTCAATGTCGGTAGGGTATTCTAAATAATAGTCAGTTTGACCTGTATTAATTACGTATATTGTTGACTGCAGTAGTCCTGACCCATTTGATGCGGGGTCGGCATAATCTATTGTTCTAACTATTGGTGTTACAGAATCACCTGTAAATGTAGTACCTGTAATTGAGGTGTTATTAAATTGATTTTGGGTTGCTCCTGTTAAATTAACCCAACCTCCCGACAATTTTGGGTCTTGGAAGGTTATTACTTCTCCCACACCTAATTGTTGGATCATACCAGCTTTTGCAATAACAACTAATACCTGATCTTCAAAAGGGTCACTTGGTGTTCCAACTAAAGATGGATTTACCTTGGTTTTAACTTTATTAACACCTGAGTTTGCACCTCCTGAAGGAGAGTTTTTAAAATATTTATCTCTAGTATTAAACTCATTTAATTTTTGTGGGTATGTTTCTTTAGTGGGATACGCAAACCATCTTTCATCACTACCGACACTTTTTTCGGCACCAAATAGAAATGGTTGTGGGGCATGTAATTTATAAAGATTTGTGGAATCTATTAGATCATAACCTGAAAATATTCTTTGATAATCCAATAATGCTTGTGTTAACACATCTCCTGTTATTTCCTCCTCAAAAACTCTATTAATAAGTGACTTATACTGAAGGGTACCTCCACAATAAAATTTACCTTTATTATTTTCATCAGTATTATCGTCAGGACTAGCTTGTGGGTAGTTAGGGTGTTCAGCTAAAGAATATGTACCAGGTGAACTTAATGGAGCTAAGAACGTATTATCTGTTGTTGTTGTTGCGGGATTACCGGCTTCTGACTGCTGGTTATTATATTCATTATTTACTTGTTGGGTTACGGAACTAATATCAAAATCATCATCAATTTCCGCACTTCCACAGTCGCATGAACAGGCGTTACATTCAGGATAAGATAACATAGGTAATCCAATTCTAGGAAAACCTTTTAATCTTACTATGAATACAATTACAAAAGCAAAGAAAACCAAATATAATGCTAATTTAAATACCGCCTGTAATATTTGCCAAGCGGTTCTAAGTATTACCCCAATATTAAATACGGGACCTCCTGGAATTGCCGTTGCCGCACTTTCAAGTGCTGATTGTACCGCATCTATGGTTTCCCTAACTTGTATGTATAAAAAATACAAACATAATATAACTAAAACCCATTTTAAAACAGGCCAAGCCCAAGCTACAAAGTGAGCCACAAATAATAACACTAATATTGGGAATGTTAATATGTTTAATAGTAACATCGCCAAGAAATATATAAAATCAAATTTTTGTACCGCATCATTAACAGGGAATGGATTATTTTTAGAAATACACTCTCTATCATCAATCTCTTTAATCCCTAAATGTCTTGCTCTAGATATACCGTTCTTATAACGGTCTAAAAACATTGCGGTAGTATAAACCTTATTATAATTAAGTTCAAAAAATCTATCCTCACAATTGATTGCCTCTTGAATCATTGTGGAATCCCCATAATCGTCCCAATCTAAACTAAATGCGTATGACCTAAAAGAATCGTACGCAGCCTGATCGTAGAATGTGAATTCAAAGTCTTGTGTTTGAGTTGTGTCTACCGCATTTGAGTTTATTCCTATGTTGGCTCCAGGGGTGTTAATTGGTATACTAGTTAAACTTCCTGTATATGGTACACCGTTTATTGTTATAGTAACGTCCTGAGAGTTAACATAAGATTGTAAAATTAATCCACCTGTTTGTGCAGGTAATACTATTGCCGGGTTTAAACTTGTTGTGGTACCAGGAACTGAAACCGAATAATTTAAAGGAACACCTAATGTTGGATCCGCGTTTGGTGTTGTTGATGCCCAACCATACTCTTTAATATTTGGAACTAAGAAATTTGCTCTCAGTATTTCGTTTTGGATTCCTCCGTCATTTTGCCAACTAACTTTAAATCTGTATTTACCTTTTGTTGGAATCCCTACTGTGGGGTCCAAAGAAATAATTTGATTACCAAACTCATCAGTAACAATATAATCTAAGTTCATAGGGACTTTTAATAAGTAAGTTCCGTCACCGTCAATTATTTTACCCCCTTGTTCTATTTCATATTCTTCAAGTGCTGGATACCCATTTCCATCAACATTTATTGTTTGTCTTATTGCCGATACTCTACCTTGTCCCGCCTTTAATGAACAGAATGTACCTGCCGCCAATGGAACTCTACAATTTGTTTTTAACGCTTGTTCGTCTTGGGTGGTTGCAATTGACCCCATAAATGCCGCAGTTGGTTTTATGGTTAAATTTATCTCTTCAGACAAGTCAAAATCTTGTCTTGTAATTCCAATGAAACAAATATCAGGTTCTCCCCATAATGGTTCAACATTAACTTGTTTAACTAATGTTATAATTTGTGGTAACTCACTTAAATTGTTTGATGATTTAAACTTAGAACCGTTAAATTGACTTTCAACCGCAAATCCACTATCTATTAAATCTTGTGGTGTTAACGAAAAACATCCTATGTTTGAAAGGTCAAGGTTCATGACAAGGGTTTGTTGTCCTGTAGGTACCCCAAAAATCATAAAGTCACCACTATCGTTTGTTGTTACTGTGTACTTATAATATTTGTCATAAACTTCTATTACCGATCTTTCAAGAATTGCTTCGTCTCTATCAAAGAAACTACCCGTTGGTACGTGACCTAAATACTCAGGAGATTTAGGTAATAAATTATATTTATACCCATCTTCATTTTTATTATTTAATGTTTTGTAAGGATATAATTCACTTATAATTGGGTTTAACTCATCCTCATTTGTTAACGGTATAAAAACAGATAATTTTGCGTTTGCAAGTCCAAATCCTCCATTAACTGAAACTCTACCTGCAATAACACCATAATCGGCACATCTTCTTTCGTATATTTCTGCTTGTGTTAATTTAAGTGATAGTATTTCTATAAAGTCAAAATCTTGATCAAACTTTAAATTTACAGATTTATCTACACCTATATTAGTTCGTATTCTATATGAATGTGGCATTAATTTCTTTTCTTGATAAATAGTTTATTTCCTATTTTAAAAGGATAACCCTTTTATAAAAAAAGGAAATTATCAAGAATATGTTACTGAAGATAAATTAACAACACTTACTCTAATATCTTTGTTTCCAAATCTAACTTGGTATATTTGCGTTGGGTCAGCAAAAATAGTGTCGGATATCAACTGAATTTCTTTTGTTGATTGATTAGAATATGGTTGTGATGTTTGTGATGAAGAATACTGTCCCCCAACTTTGTTAAAGACCTGTATATCCGATATTGACAATACTCCGTTTTCCGCTTGTATTAGTCTTCTTAATTCAGAAATATTAACATTTTGACCTAATTGTCTTGACGTTGGTGACATATATGTAGATACAATATCTATGATTTTTGCAATTATAGATCCCTGACTTTGTGAAGAATCTAAAACCACCGCAATGTCAAACCCTAAGTCAATAACATTAGCACTTTCTACAGATATGTAATCATTTATCATTCTATAGTTTGATAAATAATTTGCAATATTAGTTTTTAATGCGTTTGGAACTACTGATGTAAGTGTCCCACTTGAGTCATAAGAAAGTAATTTTATTTTTATTTTGTTATTTTCCTCTACTATCGACACTTTAGATGGTGCCCCAAATTGTGAAGGCATATTTCTTAATAATGAATCATAGTCATTAACCGTTACCGCTCTATTTTGTGATGAGAAGTTGAAAGAAACAAAATTTCTAATTTCCTCTAATGTTGGTGCTGCCGCTCCACCAACCGCAGCGATCGGGTTTGTACAACTTAATGAGTTTGACGTACTTGTATTAAGACTCTCAGAAGGACCGTTAACAAAGAAATTACTTTTCTGTACTTGAGTAATAACCCCAACACCGACATTACTTGATATTCCCCCACCAATTCTATACTGAATAAACAATGTTGAGTTTGATTTAAGTGTACTTCCTAAACCTAAATTATTAACGTATTTGTTTATGTTAATTGATTGTCCATTCCTTGCAAATTCCCTTAATTGTTCTTCCGCAGAATTATTACCACCACCAAAAGTTAATTTCATAAAACCTTGTGGGGTATATTCTGTAATAAATTTATCACTTGTTGTAATGTATCTACCGATTTTAATACCAGGAGCATCCGAAGGTTTTGTTGGGTCTTCAACAAAAACTCTGTCTTCAACTAAGGCCCTTACTTCATAAAATCTGTTATTAGGAGATAAAAAATCTTGATCTGAAGGTACGTTACTATATTGTGATCCGTCTTTTACAATGACACTAGTTACTCCCAACACATTTCTTTCAGGTAAAAATAACTCAAAAAATGGTTTAACATCGTTAGGTGTTATAACTCTTTTAAAAACTTTAGTTAAACCATTAAGAACTACTTCTCTTTTGGTTACTGTGTAATTTTGTATTGTACCATTTGAATCTATATTTGGTCTTACTATTCTTGAATTTGGTTGTCCTTCTCCATTATATTGAGATGAAAAATCTATATCATACACAGTTTCATATGATTGACCTGCACCATTAACTTGAGTACCTCTTCTTAATATACCACAATATCTTATATCTTCCTTATCTCCAAACGCAGGTACAACAATAGAAAAATCAACTAATGATATTGATGGTCTTTGTCCCGGTATTTTTAAACCGTATGTTCTTGCAATGTTAAATAATGAAGTCTTTTGTTGTGCGTATTGTAATACAGTCTCTTGTATACTTCTATCAATTTGAAAATTAAGGTTGTCGGCAACTGCGGCATTTAAATCCATTAAAACGGAAAATACCGAAGCATCATTAAAATTTTGTATTAATTCAGGATAATAAGTTTTTACGTAATTAACTAATTCTGTTCTAACTCCTTGAAAATCCCTTGTTGTATATGATATTTTTTTATCTGCCATACTATTAAATATTTAAAATAATGAAATCACTACTGTTAAATGCGTCGGAAGTTATTTTATAATCAATCCTAACTCTTGCAGTATGTTCTTTTTGTGAAATGTTTGGTACGGTAAACTCTCTTTGATCCTCACCGTTTATAAAAGTACCTTTGTCTTCATACTCTGTTGAGGCGTCTGTAATTAAAACATTAGTAATTAAAACCCCAGGCATAAATTCCTCAACGGAATCTCTAATTTCAGCCTCTATTTCGGCAAATGTTGGTCCGTCTAATGGTTCAAAAATATATTCATATAATCTTGATCCAAAATCAGGTAAATAATATCTACTTCCTTTTCTTGTTAATAATAAATGTATAAGATTAGTTCTAACTTCTTCAGAAGCGTAATCTGTTAAATCTAAATATTTACCGTTAAAGGAATCCCTAAAAGGGAAAGTAATCCCGTAAGTTATACCATTTGCCATATCTAATAAATATAGTATTCGGATATTTTATATAAATAAAAAAATCACTGATTTCTCAGTGATTCTTTAATCTTGTGTTTCCTCTTTCAGACATAGGTTCATAGGGACAATGTAAACATCCGTTTCCACAACATCTACCCCTTTTCATATGAAAAGATTCTGTCATTACTATATTACCGTTTTTATCCTTATAAAAGTCAGGTTCAGGAGATTTTTTTGTTATCTCCCGAACATATAACTGTTGTATCCAATCTTTAGATGCGCTTACTGTCATTTTAATTTTATTATACTATTTCACAAGCCCCACCAGCACAGGCGGCTTCCCCTCTAAGGTCGGTATTATCTTGTAACTCAATAACTTTTGTAAGATCCACATCTTTTAATGTGTTTAATAATCTATCAAAATCTTCTTTTGTACAATCTTCAAAAGGTGCTTGGGTATAAGTTCCTCCGTTATAAGGTAATACAGATAGTCCATTATAAAACTTACGGTTATCCCACATCCATTCACCAACTAATTCCCATTCGTCTTCTTTAATTGAAACTGTTGCCGATACGTTATGAGTATTTTGTCCTGTTCTATGACCTGGTTTAATCCATTCTTGTGCAACTTTTTTAACTCTTTCCAACATTTGGAATACTGATTCGTGTCTTATGATAGCACCTTCAGGGGCTTTTTGTGGTATACCAATTACTGCAGTATCGTGAGGACGGAAAAACTCATCTTCAATCAACTCAGGGTGATTAATCGCCAAGTAATTATAGATTGATTCATTTTTACCTACACGGATTCTTCTTAGGTAATAATCGTTATGCCAAGCGTGGATTCCTGACGATGTGCCCAATACCAATGATGAGGTTCCGGATGGTTTAACTGTCGTTGATCTTGCAGATTTGTTAATTCCAATAAGACCTGCAACCCTTTCATTTTCTTCTTTAACGGCTTGAGCCGCCGCTTTCATATCATATCCTAAAACAACACCCGAACCGATTCCTGTCATTCCAACACCAATAAGTGCGTCTTTTTCAGTTGTTCTTTTCCAAACGTCTCTTAGGTAATGGAAGTCAGTATAACCTGCTTGTAATGTTCCAATGAATGCGGCCCCTTTAACTCTTTGTTCAAAATCTTCTTGTGATTCAATATCAGACGCATTTACTTCACATAAGTTACAGAATTGGTTAGGACGAAGTGCAATCTCACAACAAGGATTAGTTCCCCAATCTTTATCGTTTGACAAATAGATACCAGGTTCTCCTGCTCCTGATAACTCAATACGTTTCCAAAGACCCATAAAGAATTCTTTTGTAATTTTGTGACGAAGAAGTACTGCCGAGTTATTTGCTCTACCTCTTTGTGCATTTTGTTCCCACCAATTACCTGACTTACAAGAAATCATTTCTTCATCATCAGCCGAGAATAATGAGATAAGTGCCGCTCTTCTAATACCACCTGCAAGTACTGCGTCTGCAATATGACATATAATATCGTGAGTTTCAATTGATGTTAATTTTTCACCATCTTTTTTGTTATTTAAAACTTTTGTTATGTGGTGGATACAATCTTTTAACGGTTGAGGTCCTGGAGCTTTTCCTCCAGAAGTAACCAATAAGGCTCCTTTATGTCGGATATCCGAAAAATCAAACACAGGGGTTGACGCTTTTGTGCCCATATATGACTCAATAAGTACTTTAATTGCGTCTGCCCATCCTTCAATTGAATCTCCAATTAAGTACCTTCTTGTTCTTGTTGGATTTGGTTTTTTAATTTCTGGTAGTTTATCTACGTGGTGTCTTTGTACCGAGAACCCTACTCCTGTACCTCCTAAAAGTAAGAACATTGTCTCCGAAAATGCGTCCGTATGGTCAATAGGTAAATAAGCACAGTTATAAACTCTATTTGGTGAAATCTCAATTGGTTTACCTCCAAATTGTAATGATCTCATTGATGGAAGAATTTTTTTATCATATACCATTTTGTATACGTTTTCAATTTCTTCTTTAATTTGTGGGTATTTTTTTTGGTGCATTTCTTTGTTTCTTGTTACCAATTCTTCCCACGATTCCCTTCTATTTAATTCAGGTACAAATTTAGCGTATTTCATATACACCGTAATATCACTCAATATTTTTTGTGAAATATCCATATTATTTAAATTTAATTATTTTATTTTTATTCAGTTTTTTGATTCTCTCGTTCTTTTCTTTTTTCTAACAATTCTTTAACCCTTTGTCTTTGTCTTTCTTCTTTTTGTTCTTCAAGACCTAAGAATGTGGTTGTAGATTCGGTATCAATGTCAATCATAGCGTTATCAAATTTGCAATTTTCAAAAACCACACCGTCATCTCCGACACGAGACTTGGTAATTGCAATTGTGGCTAATTTCATTTCTTTTTGTTGTAACGTTTTTGCTACTGTAATAATAACGTGACCTACTTGAGCCTTTTTGATTGATCCTCCCATTTGATCGGTTGTAACAACTTGAGAAGATATAGATGCTCTATTACCTTGTGTTGCGGTCCAACCAACAAGATTTAATTCATGACACATAGACTCAAATCCTCTCATAACCGAACCTTCACTTTTCCATTCGTCACCCAAATTTTTATCAGGAACGATACAGTCAATATAATCCAAAACAATCATGTCTATCTTAATTCCGTCCGCAATCATTTTTCTGATTTCGTTCTTTATTTGAGTCATTGTTTTAGTATCTGAAGGTAGTTTTTTCAAATCTAATGTGTTTGGCATTTTTTCTTTGATTTCTTTTACCTTATTCATCACCTCTTCTTTTTTTTCTGATAATTCATCAGGGTGAATCTTTGTCCAAAGGGTAAAATGTTTCCTTTGTATCACTTTTGGGTTGTCTTCAAAAAATATTTGAAGAACGTTAAATCCTAAGTTAAATGCGTGATTTGAAATCTTTGTGAGGATGGTAGACTTACCTACTCCTGTTGGCGCCAATATAACACCGATCTCACCTTTTGCTAATCCTCCTTTTAACAACCTATCAATTCCTGGAATTCCCATTGGGATAGGGTGTCTGTAATCCTCGTCCAAGACTTGGTCTAAATTTGAGAAGACATCCATTGTTGTAGTGTCTTTTGACCCAACAAGTAGGGCTTCTCTAACCAGTTCTTCTAGTGTGTCATAGTTTTCAAACTCACCACCGTCTATGATTTTTTGTGCCTTTTTCATTACTTTCTGTAACTCTTGTTGTTTACAGAATTTAAGTGCCTTTTCTTGTACGAAATCTACACCATCGATAGGTGCGTCCTTGATTTTTTTAATTGTGTCAAGAACTACTTTAACTGCGGTTTCTTGTTGTAATTCGGATTTTGCGACTTGTTCTAAGGTATCAAACGATGGTGTATGCTCGTATTTTGTATAATACTCTTTTACCATCTGAATGATAATCTTAAAGTACTTATTCTCAAAATAATTATTTTCAATAACGTCAATAATTGAGTGAGAAAATTCTTTGTCTAAAATGATTTGATTAAGTAATTGTATCTGAAAATTGTTACCGAGATATTCAAAATTTTTATTAGTCGCCATAGTTTTTCTTTCTGTTAGTAATGATAAATACTCTTACTTTTGAATAAATTGTGGATAGAAATAATTAAATTTTTTACCTGAAAAAATGTCAGTTAGGTCTGTAAGTACCTGTTTTAACTTTGGCCGTAGATCTACGGTATATCTTACCTTTGGTGGGTACACTTTAGCGTCAAATGATCTCTGACAAATTATCATGTTATCAACTTTAACATAAAGGTTAAAGTTTTCAAGTCCTTCTGTAATTGAAGTGTTCAATACATCTGGATTTTCAGTAATCTCATATCTGTTTTCCAACATATAAACTACCGATCTCATTTTTAAATCATACTTAAGGTCATTACAAAATGTCCTTATATAATCATAAAACTCTTCCGATTTGTGGGCGTGTTTATTAAACCCTTTTACATTAAAAAATCTTTGTACTACGATGTTGTCATTACACATCAACAAAAATTCTAACTTAGTTACGTCTTGTTCTTTCATTTTTACTTTTTTGTTCTGTTTCTAAAATTTGTTTTTTCTTTTCTTGATAGTTTTAAAAATGGCTTTAAAAAATTAACCCAAGCATCATCACCCTTTGGTAAATATTTAAAGAATCCGTCATCCATCATCATTCTAATTAAGTTCCTGTGACCCCTTCCATCAGGATCCAATGACTCTGAGTAATACGACTGAACTAATTCTTTTCCTTCTTCGGAAATTAAAGGTTTTGATAAATCAATTAATTTTTCGTTTATTACAAAAAACTCATCTCCAAATATCCCTTCCTTTGTTTTTCCACTTAAAAGATTTTTTAAAACCATATTATCTTTTTGTTCTTTAAGTAACTCTTCACCCTTTGTTAAAATATCGGTAAAACTAATTTCCTTTTCAAGTATTTCAGGAAATAATTTTATAAAAGTTTTTTCACCAAGATAAAAGATACCATCAATATTATCCGAACTATCACCGGTTAATATCTTATAAGTTTTAACATTATAATGTGGGATCTCTGTTTGATCAATTTTGATTGTATCCCCATTTTTAAAGTACTTCTTTGCTTGTGGCGAATAGATACTTACCTTTTCAGAAATAAGTTGTGTGAGGTCTCTATCTGACGAAAAAATTGTTTTATCCTCGTCTTCAGAAATCTGACAATAATAAGCAATTAGATCATCGGCTTCCGAATTCTCAACATCTAATTGTCTTACAAACATTTCTTCAAGATATTGTTTAACCCTTTGTTTTTGGTTTGAGAAGGACTCTTCTCTAAATTCTTCGGGTTTAACGGATTTACGGTTTAATTTATATTTTGGGTATAACAATCTTCTTTGTGAAGAACTTGTTTCTCCGTCCCAAAATACAACCACTTTATTGTAGTTATTTTCTTCAAGGAAACGTCTTACGGTATTTAGAAAGTGCCAAATACCGCCAACGTGTTCTCCTTTATTAAAGAAATCTTTTACTCCGTGAAATCCAATTTTTAATAGGTTGTTTCCGTCAACCAATAACGTTTTTGTCATTTCTGTTAATTACAGGGTTCTTACTATGATTCTTCTTTTTCTGTTTTCAAATCAAAATCACCATCAACTCCGATAATTTCTTTCCAATACTCAGCGTATTCTTTTTTGTATTGTTCAATTGAAGCCTTCTCTTCAGAAGCCTCTTTTCCAGGTAAAAATCCATGTGGTGTTATAATTATTTTCCCGTCTTCAAACCCAAGTCCGTTGATGTGGTTTTTCATAACAGATACCTTTGTTCTCGATGCAAATTTAATTGTTCGTTTGTCTTTGGTTGCCGTGATTTTAGTTGTCCCAGCCCCTTTCTGATTTCCAAATAAGAATACCAACGATGAGTTTAACCAAATTGCTTCACCACCTTTTGCTTTAATTTTTGGTTGTCCAAAAGGATTATCAGGTAATTCAACCCAAGGTTGGTTTACAATGATTAATGTATTTTCGAATTTAGAATCAGATTTACGTGATCCTGAAATACGTTGGTTAATCCCCATACCAATTTTGTCGGCTAAAGTAGACGCATTATGTTGTTTACCTCCTTTACCTTCAAAAGTCATTTTACAAGGAACAGAACCAACTGAATCCCACATAAAACATAAACTATAATCTAATTCTCCTTTTTCTTGTGCATCTAATAAAGAATTTATGTAATCGGTAATTTGTTCTATATAACTAAAGTTATTATTGAATATGTAAAACCCGTCCCAATCTAATTCTCCTGTCTCTTCATCAACAACTTCTTCACATTCAAATCCCATAAGTTTTGCGTGTTCAAAACTCCATTTTTGTTCTGTAATAATAAACACAGGAAGAATACCTTTCTTTTGTGCATCTACTGCGGTTTTAACTAAGGCAGTTGTCTTACCAGTATCAGAATGTCCCAAGAACATATTAATATGCCCCATCGCCGGACCTGGTAATCCAACTGCGTCTAAAAATGACTCTCCAAGATCAAAAAATCTTTGTGGTTTATATTTTGCAGACGTGGAAAATTTCTTCTTTAATAAACCGAAATCTGTTTTTTTAATTGCCATCTTTGTTTTGTTCTTTTAATACGTTTAACATTTCCTCAGTTATTTCAAACTTTTCTTCCCTTTTAATGTTGTACTTGTAAATAATTTCCAACATTTCAAGTTTACCTTTAGCATTTGACATTTTTTCTATCACTTTATCTATTTCTTCTAAATGTTGTGGGTGTTCTCCAATAGCAACGGGATTGTTGAAATAGATTAAAATAGTCGCTTCGGCTTCCGCCATTTCAGACCTATACTTTAAGCATAGTGCCTCATACATTTTTTCAATTATTTTATTCATATATTTTTGATTTTAAAAAGTAAGAACTTGGACACCTTGTCTAAGTAGATGTCCAAGTTCAATAAATTAGAATGGTAATTCTTCATCCACTTGGTCGTTAGACTGTGGATCCTTTACATCATTAATTGATTTTTTACCTCCACCCATTGTAACATTTGATACTTCGTTATTTGAGTAAGCGTATTTTCCCGCATCAGAATCCCATCTTGGTGTTTCTCCTCTTGCGATTGACTCAAGGTATTCGATAGGTTTTTTAGAATAAACATCCTCCCAAGTAAGTTTGTCAGAAACCCACTCATTCATAGTGTTTTCATCTTCATGAACAGATGTAGGATCATCATACATAACCGTTTGAATTACGGTATAGAATGCTCCTTTTGGAGTTTTTGCCTTTGTCAACTCAAGGATAAGGTCTCTTCCTTTTTCGGAATCAGCAACGTCTCCTTTTGCCTTATAGATAGGAATAATTTTATCAAAAATACCTTCTTGTTTGTAGTTGTGCTTAAATCTCCAAAATTTAACTCCATCTTCTTCTCTGTCTCGGTCAATAACTTTAACAATATAAAACTTACGAGGTTTGTATTGTTTTGCAAGTTCTTTATCAGAATCCTTACCTGTTGACATTAGTTCGTCATAAACTTCACTTAATGGTGAACGCTCATTGTCATTCTTGGCAGGATCATAAAACTTTTGCCATTTTCCGTCGATAAAAATTTCATGGAACCATACTTCTTTAAATGGTGAAGAACCATCTGGTGTAGGTAAGATACGGACTCTTTTTTGTCCTTGTTTTTCGTTATCCTTAAGGATTGCCGCGAAATACTTTTTCATTCTTTCTTCTTGTGTAAATTTTGAGGTGGAAGAAGAACCACCTTGTTTTGAGGTCTCGTATTGAGCCAAAACTGCATCTAAAACATTGTTTGTCGCCATTGTGTATATATTTATTAAAGGTTTACGTAGAAAATATAGTTATAAAAAATAGGGTAGTCAATAAAGTATTTAAAAAAATTTGAGAGAGACACTGATGTCCCTCTCAAAAGTGTTACATCATATCATCTTCATCTTGACCGTACTGATTAAACGTGTCCTCGATTTGATTTGGTGAATATTGTTTTACTTCATCTGTAGTTAAAATATATTCATTTTTTCCTGATTGTTCCATTTCTTGTTGTTTATCAACAAAGAAATCAGATAGTTTTTGTTTGAATGGTCCTGAATCTAAACTTCTTAATTCTAATTTTTCTTGTGGAGTTTTAGGTCTGTACTTTTCAATTTTATCTTCAATAGATGTTAATCTATTTGTTAGTCCATCCATTTCTTTAAGTTTAGAGTCCATACCCTCTAATTGTTTAAACAAGTTTTGGAAATATTCTTCTTGTTTATCCTCAATATTTTTTTGTGCGGTAACTAAATCAGTAATATCTAATTCTTCTCCTTCTTCTTCTCCTTCTTTACCAACTTCTTCAACGTCAGGATCTGTCGCAACATCAATAGGTGCCGGTGCTCCTCCTGCGTCAGGTGCCGGTGCTCCTCCTGCGTCAGGTGCCGGTGCTCCTGCGTCAGGTGTGGGTAATCCTCCTGCGTCAGGTGCAGGTGCTCCACCTAAACCCGCCAAAGGATCTTCAGGTTCCGGTGCTCCACCTAAACCCGCCAAAGGATCTTCAGGTGCCCCTTGTTCTGTTATATAATTAGTGATAAAATTCACCCTTCTAATTTCTTCTAAAATTTTTCTGTCTATACTCATTTTATCCGTTTAATAATGTTTTTATACCAGTTTTAGTTTCTACCTGGATTTTTTTAAATTTATTCATAGTATTGTCTACTCTTTCTATAAGACCATCTTTCATTCTTACAACATAACATTCGTTTGTCTCTAAATCACAAACTTGTTTGGTTCCGTCACCCATATCTTTTTCAGAAATCTTGGTGTTTTTACCCAAATAATTGTCTAAAATTAATTTTGTATTCATAGTTATTATTTTATTATAAATATATCGTTAGGTGTAAATGTTTTAAATTATGCACCTAATCCTAATCCATTAGCCCTATTAATCGCACTTATTATTTTATTGTTTAATGATGTTTGATCAGATGGTTGTAATTGTAAGTACACATTATCATCAACAAGATTAGGCCATGTGGTAATATATAATTTACCAAACCCTTGGGCGATTGGTAATAATGCTGGATTTGTGGTTAATTGGGCGGTAGTTAAATTAGAAAGGAAAGTATCTCCATTAGGATTTTTAGCCAAACTTAAAAATTTATTAACTAAAACTGTAATTGGATTTGTTACCGAGCTAAACGCCGCGGTTGGTATTATTTGCCCATTACCACTACTTTGACAATAGTAACTATTTGTTACTCCTGATATATATAAATCATTATCACCTAAATGTGATTGATTTAAAGGTATATTTCCAAAATTATTTGAGTTCACTTTAAATGTGGTTCCATCATAATTAGCAATATATCCGATTATGAATATATAATATCTTAATGCAGTATTTTGGTTACCTAATGGTAATTTACTATTTACGGTTGTTTTAATTGTGTCAACAATACTTGCTTCAGAAATTACTGTTTGGGTTGATGCGGAGTAGTTAAATACATCAAACGGAGAAACTAAGAATTGACCACATTGATTTGAACTTGGGGTATTAGGTCCGTTAACAGTATTCATTTTACTATTTTGTTGTCCAATTATGTTTGTTGTTATATTTGCACTTGTTGTATTTTTAACTTTATTTAAAAGTGGTGTAACAAAATTCTTATATATTGTTTGTAGATATGAATCTTGAGCCGATATCTCATAAACGGGTTGTCTTGTTCCTGAAAAAGATGTTGTAAAACTTCCAGGTCCAATAGAGTGTGAAACACTTTGTATTTGGTATGGTCCTGAGAACATGGGGACATTTCTTAGGTTAAAATACATTTTTGGTTGTATTAAAGCATTACCTAACATTGAGACATCACAAGTATATACTCTATATTTGTAAAAATTATACATTGATTGACTTTGTGGAGTAACATTAATACCTCCCGCCTGATTTGCGGTATATTCTAACATTCTTATTTCTTCTGCGGTTTTTTGACCTGAATTCATATTAATGTCAAAACTTGTAAAGATACCTTGATTAAATCTACCAACATCCATATTAAAAGCAACTAATTTATTAGACTGACCCCAATCTTGTTTTTTACTTTGATTTTCCAATAATGGGTTTTCAGATTGTCTATTAATTTGGAATACGTCGTTTCTAAAGTCACTATTAGGGATATCTAAATTCTTACTTGATTCATTTGCAAAAGTACAAACCATTTTAGTTTTAGAATTTCTAAAATCAACATTTAAGAATGTACCAAAAATATCATTAGCAATTGACGTTGATCCTTGATTAGATGGGTTTGGTCTTACTGATATATCATTTACATCATAATAATTAACATATCCGGCGTAATCCAAAACGGTAAATCCACTCGCCTCTATTAGTTCTCTTAATATTTGCCAAAGTGGTCTATCAGGAGTTTTTAAAATAGATTCTTCAAGTTTATCTTTCCAAGCAACTACATCACAATAAACTTCACCTGCAATATTTCTTGATGCCCTATCTATAAATAAAAAGTCTTCAAAAAGAGAATTTTCTTTATAATCATTTCCCGCAATCCATTTATCGTTAAATGCCTTCATTTTTTCCCAAGTCTCAATTCTACCAATATTTCCAGTATAATTCGCCCTATTTGGTTGTGGGGTAATAACCTGTGAAGGTAAGTTTTTAAGGACTTCAGGCATTAATGTGTTTATAATATCATTCTTAAACAAATTACAACTTTCAAAATGACTATTTAATAATTCTCTAAATTTAAACTCATTAAACGTATTATCATTTAATTTTTGTGTTGCATATATTTTAATTAATGGGGCAAAATCTCTAATGTTATCAACAGAAAATGATATATCAAGATCAATAAAGAAATCGGTGATAAATGATCCTATATTTGTATATTCTAACTGAGGTATTGTTGAGAACCCAACATAGGTCTCTAAAGCTCTCCACTCATCAGGATAGGCATTCTGTGATTGGGCTAAAGTAGTCGTACCGTTTAATGACGGTAAAGAATATGGGGTATCTAAATTATAGGATTTAGGTACTATCTTGTCCACCAAAGGTAAACTAGTTAAACTATAAAATACTCTTTTATTGTAAAAAGAAGGATTACCATTATCAAACAATAGATCGTAATTTATAAATTTATTAAGTAAATCATAAACTAATTCTAATTGTTTATCTTTAATTGCGGTAATTGCGTTGTCACTTATATTTTCACTTATAAAAACCGATTCAGGTACTTTAAATAATTCAGTTGCTAATAATTGAAAGTTCCTATACTTTATTAAAACCGAATCTTCAGCTGATGGGGTTCCCTGTGGTGTTTTTATTATGTTGGTATAGTCATATTTTGATTTAGAAAAATTTAAAAAGTGTTCTTCGAATAAATCTAAAACTCTCTTTTCAAAAATAGAAAATATTTCGTCTATTTTTGTATATTTTGTAACGTCTCCGTCTATTAAAAAGTTTTGTTGTTTTGACTCATCAAGAATAATACTTTTTAGGTACTCATCTGGTGAATTAATTCCTAATCTATTATTATCAAAATACCCGTAATTTGGTAATGCCCAAAACATTCTAACAGATCCGTTAAAAACCGCAGGATTATTTTTTACCTCAACTTTTAATTTTTCTTGACCTTGTGGACCACTAAAACATTCATATTTTGTTTGATTAAAACTAGATCCAAATGATGGGGTAATAAAATAATTTGATCCTGAATCCTCCTTAATCATTGTTGATAACGTAGAAATCTTTAAAGCTCTATTAGGGTCCGCATCATCAAACCCAAAATCATAATTCATTAATGAGTTATCGGATAAATTTAAATACAATTTTTTACTGTCAATATTTTCTTGTATTTCTAAATCAGTATAGTTTTCAAATAGGGTTAACCCATTATAAAAAACATTCAAATCATTAATAAGTTTTGGGTAAAACCCTACATTCATTTGAGTTGCAGTTAAAAATCCTGATGTAATATCTCTTTGTAATGATACTTCGGTATTAGCACTTGTAACTGTGGTGTATCCAGATAAGTTATATATCTTTGATATGTTTTGAGTTATTGGGTCAAAATTTGTTGTGTAGTCAAAATTATCCCAAGGGGTTGTCATAAAATCAAATCCATTATCAATCCAACTTTTATATCTGTGCCATATTGATCCGTACTTTAAAACCCAAGCGTATGGTAATCTATGTACTGACCCAAATTTTTTAAAAGTAGCAAACATATAATCCAAATCAGTTGTTGCGGTACCGTCAAGTTTTTTATATTTTTCCCTTAAAGTTGTTAGTGGTAATGAATTTAAAAACAAATAGGCGGCTTCTTTATAAGGATATAAATTACTATTTCTAAAATTTTCAACCCCTTTTGAAATTGAGTTAACAAAATATGGGGTATTTAACATTGATGTTGTTTGGTTATATAACAATTCGTTATCGTACTCAACATAATTTACTGTTCCTTCCGTTAAAAATTGTTTTTCATATTTTTTACTTCTTTCTTCATAAAAATTATATAAACTTTGTTTTGTGGTTAAATTTATTGTTGGGTCTGTAACTCCATTATTGTTAAAATATGTAAATGGTCTAACAAAATTAGAATCGCTATTATCTTTAAAGTTGGCAGTTTGGACTATTGTTGTATTATAAAAAATTGTATTATTAGTATTAAATGCTAATTTAGTGTCTCCACTAACACTAAGTGAGTTTGCTAAATTTTTATTTACCCAATCAACGTTAACATACGGATAAATGTCTGTTCTATCAAACTCATTATTTTTTGTTGAGTTTAGAAAGTTACCAACGTCTGTTGAATTTCCAAGAACAGGTTGTGATGGTGGTTCATATGAAGATAAATAGAATGGGGTTTCAGTCACACTTTTAAGATAAGAAGTATTATAAATCCCTCTTCTAAAATTTTGCCAACTTTCCCCATTACCCTCATTTGAGATGTGTTTTAATATTAATTCAAAGTTTCTTGCATTAAAATTATAGTTCTTTAAAAGTTCAATTAAAAATGGATTGTCTGTACCTAAAGAATTTTTTATATTCTCGGCTTCCATATCTATTATAACTTTATAGATACTATTTTCATTACTACCACCCCTATTTAATTTAGAATAAAAGGCGTAGGTTAAAACTCTTTCATATATTTCATATATAAATTTAACATCTTCAGTACTTGAGAATATTTCAAAAGTTATCGGATACTCAATAGAGTTTAAAGTTGTGTATGGTAAATTAACTTTTTGGTTCTGTGTTGTTATAAAATTAGTTTGAGCATTCCTTTGTGTGAACCCATAAAGGTACTCTTCCACAAATTCAACTTCGGGCCAAATATTATAATCGTTTGATCCTGTTTCTGCGGGATAGTCTCCGGGGTATTTTAATTGATAAGTTGTTTTACTCGGATTAGAATTGTCTTCCACGATAAATTGTGGCCAAGGAAAAACAGGGGAGTTAGATCTTGCAATCTTAGGTCTATCAACTGAAGTACTGTTAGATACACTATCTATTATCGCCCTTCTCCTTGTTGGGTCGTCTCTTTTGTTCCAAGCACTTTTATGGACCTCATCCAAAATTCTTAAAAACGCTTCTGAATTGGCTAACAAAACTCCGGCCATGTTTTTTATGGTCGGTTTAAACCCAAGATTTAATTCTAAAGTATCTTTAAGTGCGTTTGTTAATTCTTGTTCTATTTCAGTTTTTTTAGTTTTTAACTGTTTTTCTAAATCATTAATTTTTTCAATAAAACTTTTATCTCCCTCACTTATACCATCAAAAATAAAATAATTTTCTGTCGGTAATTGAGCCGCGATTTCTGTCTTATATTTAACAAAATTAGGATCGGTATCTCCTGTTGGTGAGGTATTATAGATAAATTGGTAGGATTGTTTATAATCTATAGGATCACTAGTTGTTAATATACTATCGTTTTTGTCATAATAAAAATCTTCTAATTTAATATTAAGTGGTATTGTCGATACTGTTGTTTTTCCCGCAATAGTATAATTTGCGGTAGCACTAGAACCAAAGGTGGGGTTATCTCCTAATTTTTTTAAATTATCGGATATTATACTTTGTAATTTATTTAAAGTCGTGGCCGTTAATCCACCTGTCACTATTTCTTTTTTAAATTTATAATTTTTTACAAAAGTAACAGTGTTATTAGAAGTGTATGAACTTAATACTAATGGAGCTTGTATGTATAAATTTTGATTATACCAAGAATCTTTGTTATAATATATTTCATTTTTAAACTCTGTTAATTGGTTAAGATATAATTCAGAATTAGTTAAAGCACTTAAAGATTCTTGATTTTGATAGTTATTTAATATGTCCGTAATAAACGTTTTAAGTTTTTCTTTAAACTCATAAACAGTATATTCAGGCATATTTTCATCCATCAATTTTTTCTTTTTATACTCTTTGTAAACCTCCCTTATCTTTTGATATCCTCTTGTTAATTTTGCACTTGATGCAACACTATTTTGGGTAGCAACATTTGGTGTTGAGGTTACAGTTGCATTTGCCTCATACATGTGAGGTAATGCTAATGTATCGGAAAGTTTAATCTCATTTAATACTGTAAATTGATATGGTTGAAATTTTAGGTCTATGTTAAAACTTCCTGATTCGGCATCAAATCTACTTTTAAAATCGGATAACTGTAATTTATATCTAATTGCCTTTCCATACCACCCTTTTAAAGTTAAGGTAAATGGTGGGTATGGAAATTGGAAAAAGACTGCATAGGGCGAATTATCCGCTAATTCAAATAATGCTCTTCCTCTAACATCAATTAGTGAAATTGACACTTCAGTTCTTAAACTTGTTTCAGTACTAACTTTAATACTTCTAATCCCTAATAAACCAGTGTCTGTTGTTTGATTTTTACCTTCACTTAAAAAAGTTTGATTTAAATAAAACTCATTTGAGTTTTTGGGGTTTTTTACCGCAGTTTGATTTGCTTGGTTAACTCCTTGTCCTTGTAAAGCCCCTTTACCTGTAATTTGATCTGTATATGAATTATCTAAAAATTTTTTATTTCCAGGGTTTAAAAAATTAATAGTTGCTATTGATAAGTTTTGTAAGTCTGTTGTGTCAGGTGTTGTCCCAATAATTAATTTTGTTCTTGGTAATACCTTACACTCTAAATTTGCATACATTACCAAATTTTCATGTTTAACTGCACGTTCTTTTACATTACCGTCGTTATCTATAATTTTATTGGGATCTATAATTATTATATTCTGGTAATCAAAGTCTACTAAAATATTTTCATTTTCAATCGCCATAATAAAAGTAATAATTTTCTATCGTATTTTTATAATCTTGTAGTGAACCAACTAAAGGGAAAGGTACACGTAAAATTGATCCGTCAGGAATATTCCATTCTTCACCCCCAAACTGAGGGTTTGCCGCTAATACCAACCAACCAAAAAATGGTGTTCCATAATATTGTTGTGATATCTTGTCAAGTCTAGATTGTCCGACTTTATAAATATAGTTCTTATCTGACGGTTTTGTATCTAATTTTACAAAAGGAACAATATTTTGTTCTCCATTAATTAAAAATTGGTTATACCTATTATAATATTGTAATCCCATATTAATTTAATTTAACTTTACCATCAAAGGTATTTTTTTTATTATCCCAATTTGTTTGACCGTATATTTGAGTGATTTGAGTTTTCTTATCTTTAGATAAACTATCATTACTATCTAATGGTTGTGTTTCATATTTTAATCTTCTATTCACATTATCCTCAAATTTAAAAGTTTTTAATTCTTTAAGAATATTGTCATTAGAATCTTGTGTCATTTTTTCTTTATCCCTACCGTAAGCCTCCTCAAAATTCACCCTTAAAGCATCATATTTTTTTGTTAGATCGGCCTTTGCTCCTGATATGGCTTCTATTTCGGGGGTTGAGACAAATTCTATAAACAATAGTTCATATTTATCTTTATTTGTAAATGTTTGTGATAATAATGTGTATAAACGTTTATCTTCGTCTTTATCTAATTCAGAAAGGGAATAGTCTGTTATTTCAAAACAATTTTCATTATCATAAAATTTTTCATTAGGTAATGGTATTATTTTTAAATCACTTTTTTCAATCGCATAATCATTTAATTTTTTGGCGACTGTTAAATAATCATCTATCATTTTCTCAAATACTGTAATATCTCCCGTTAAATTATAAATTTTTACATTACCATCTGATAATATCTTACCATCAATTCCTGTTAATGTTTGTACGTTTCCTAATTTTTTTGTTGTGACAACATTAAGTTTGTTAAAAGTCTTTATTAGGTTTTGTTCATTATCGGTTATAGTATTTATTGGTTGAGCTAAATCTCTTATAATTTCTTTTTCAACACTTTCTACATAGGCCTTTAATTTCCTTTTAGTGTCTCTAATTATATTTTCTTGACCAGATAAAGATAAAATTTCTTTAAAACAACTTATTAACGAATTTGTTTCATTATCTATATCTTCTTTTATTTTAGAACTTAGTTTATTTATTCTTTTTTCAAACTCATTTGGTTTTCCATAAAGTTTTGTATCAATTTTACTTGCGGTATTAATTATTGTATTCCCTGAAGAATAATTCCTTTCAAAAGTTACTAACTGTAACATACTATAATTAAATTGATCTACAATAGTATTATATTGGTTTGTACTAACATTAATATAATCTCTAGTTTGATCTGCCAATTGTGTGTAAATTTTTGTATAATCAATATCCCCACTTTCAGTATCCCCACTTTTAATTGTTGTTAATACCGAACCTATAGTATCTCCACCATCATTAGTTTGTTCATTATTAACTGTTGCATTTGCAATAGCCTTATCAACCAACTCCACTAAAGCGTAGTTAAGTTCAGTTTCTTCCGCCCTTTCATCATACATTTCTGTATTTGCATAAAAATTAAACGACAATGCATTTTGTAAACTTTCTATTGGTCTTGCCAATCCGTGTCCTCCAATAAATTTAAGATCCAAACTAACCTTAACAACCATTGGTTGTATACCAATACCTTCAGGGTTTATATCAAAAAATGGTGCTTCATAAGTTATAGATAAAGTTCCGGGTATTGCCTTAGTATGGTAGAAATCTCCAACTCTAATTACTAAAACAGGTGGGGCCCCAAATGTTGTATTTAACGCATCATCATATTTTGGTCTACCATCACTTCCAATAACAGGAATTGTTTGACCAGGTCTAACACATTGATTTAAAAACGTAAGTCTTGAATTTAATCCTTCAGGTGTCATTGAGTGAAATGCCGGATTGAAGAACTTTAATTTATCTTTTAGTGTTTCAAGAACCATCGGGTCACTTTCTTTCAATAATTCAAAATAATCACATTCAGTTAATAATCTTCTTATTAATTTTTTACCTATAGCCTGTTTAAGTTTATCTTGAATGTCTGTATTTGGTTGTGGTTTAACTGCTTGTGAATTAACTTGGTCAGGAGAACTTTGGTTTACATTGTTTTGGTTTGTGGGGTCAGTCGAAGTAACATCATCAACTATAGTTATTTTACTAACTATTGCCGCATTTACCGCCAAATTAGGATAACTATAAAGTATTTCTTTTTGAGTTAGGTTTATTGTAGAACTTAATGGGGCAACTATAGTTTGGTTTGTATTAAAGTCTTGTCCATTTTGTGGTTGATTAGAGTCAAAATAATTTTTTATAGTTATTTTTGATAGACCTCCGCTTGCCGATATTGTTAATTTTTTATTATCTATTTCTGATTTAAGTTTTTCAGAAAGGAAAGTTTTTGCGGATTCCGCAAATTCAATTGTTTTACCTTCAATTTTTATGTCAACAATATTTTTATTTGAGACAATACTTCTAATTCCGGAAATAAAGTCATTATTAATTGAATCGTAATTTGTTTGTACTATAGTTTTAATAAACGATTCAGTGTTAGATTTAAGGTATGTTGCGTTTGTGTTTCCTTGGATTAAACATTCAACTGGCGATAATGCGGTAATTGTATTAACATCTGAAATGTATTTTGTTACTTGTTGTTCAAAGTTAAAATTTGTAGTTTCCGGACCAAAATAAAACCCTAAACCTTCATAGTTTAAACTAAAGTTTTTTTCTTCTTCAGGAGTATTTCCTATTGTATTTGCGTTTTCGGGTGATGTATTTTCTGCCGGTATTTCATTTTGTATTTGATCTAATTCTTCAGGTGTTAGTCTTGGGTCGTTCAATAAGTTCTGATACATCTCAAGTTCCCTTAGTGGTAATGTGTTAAATTTGGCGGCCAACTCATATAGATCATATTTTGTACAACCCGCAATAAATGATTTAACAACATTATCAAACTTTTCTTTACCCAATTTTTCTAATTGTTTATTCACCAATAAATTCATTATAGATGGGTGATCAACAACTATTTTAAACCCTAATTTTCCTGTTCTTGTTGTGTTCTTATACGTATATATTGGTTCAGGTCTACCTAAGAAAGGTATCTCGTCAAAGTTTGCCGTACTACCATCACTAAACTCAACATCATATGGTGGAAACCACATAATACGACCTCCGTTAGGTCCTCTTTCACATAATGGTAATTCATCAACAGTAAACCCCGGTCTATCGGATGTTCTCCAAGCCAAGTTCTCAATTGAGATCATATACTTTTTGGCCCCCTTAGATGTTACATTTGTTGATCCAATTCCTTTTATCGGTGCAATATTTAAATTATATGTTTTGTCAAGAACTGAATATGAAAATCTTCTATTTTCAGTTGTTATACCTTCTGACTTTTGAAGATCATTAAATGTATAATATGGTGTATCTTTAGTAAAAATTCTACAGTATTCTATTCCCGCTTCTTCCCCTGTTGAATTATCAACATATGACATTACTTTAGAACCTTTAGTTATTTCTTTATACCCATCATGGAATACTTTACTAACTTGATTAATCGCATTACCTGCATGTTTTAATCTTCTTTTACCAAGTAGATTATCTGCAGAATTAACTAATCTTTGTGTGTTATCTAATATTGAACCTTGTTTTAATCCAAAGTTTGTTGATTCGTTAAATAAGTAAGAAGAGCTTATTTGATTAAAGTCCCCATCTTGGGACACTAAGTCCCCCCCTTTTTTAACTTTATATCCTGCGGCCTCTTTAAATCTTGGTGATGTCCAAACAAACCCACCATCAGGTTTTCCTCCGTTTTCAGATGCGATACTGTTAAGTCCAAATTTGGCCTCTTCCATTCCGTTACCTTCAAATTGGTTACCCATTTCATCAGGACCAAAGACAATCGCATTTGTTAATTTACCATATGAATTAACGGGCACTGCATTTACAGGTGATGTTATATATTCAGGATTATTAATGTCAGAACCTATATAATAACCTCCACTAACTGTGGCTCCAACCGCTCTTAATATTGAGTTTACGCCTGCAATTGCTACGTTTCCTAAACCTCCTATTTCATAAGATGGTCTATATAAATTTTTATTTAATAATGAATATAGTGTAGATATTTGTCCCGCTCCTGTTTGTTCTAATAATCTTTTAGATGGTTGTAAAAATCTACTTGACCCATCCGATAATAAATTAAATGATCCAGCGGCGGTATTTTGTAAAACGTTTGCAATTTGATTTCCTGTTGATGGATTTCTATTTGAGTCTTCGTCAATAAATAATGGACCAACTAATGGTGATCCAGGACTAAAGTCTCCTCTTAATCTATCTAAAAATGTTATTGTACTTGATGGTATTGTAATTCTATAATCTCTACTTCCACCAAGACCACTTCCTGCTAAAGCGGAAGGTGATGTTAAATTTGTATTTGTTTCTCTAAATAATTGTCTTTGTTCTTCGGCCGCAACGTTAGCATTAAAATTTGTCTCTAATTTTGTTGCCGATAATCTCATCAAATATGAATCACTTGATAATGAACCGTCACTACCTATAGGATTACTTTGAGTATATAATAAATAAGGATCGTATTTTGATGGTGTAAAAAATATTGGGTCAAAGTACGGTTGATGAACCTGATTTGCTAATAGAAATTCAGTAACATCAAACATCTCATTAAATCCTCCAATAGGTCCGTACTTGTTTTTACTATAGGCCGAGTCAATGAAAAATTCATTTATAATATCTAAATTTGTTTCAGATGGGTTATACTCCCCCGCATTTGTTGCGGGTATTATTGGGTCCTGTTGTAATCCAATAGTATTAACAAATCCACCATTTGGTCCGTATTTGTTTAACGTATAAAATTCATCAGCAACATTTGTTGATCCTATGTTCGGTAAATTTACATTCGAATAGTCAGATAATGTTTCCTCAAAGTTTTGTGGTCCTAACGGGGCACTAAACGCACCACTAACATTATAGGGCGGTAAGGTTCTTGAAACTAATGAATTTCTAAAATCCGAACTATTATTAAAACTTAAACTACTTTCTGGCATTATCCAATTTTATTTAATAAATAGAATTTAAGAATGTTTTTTTAATAAAAACTTGTTCCTTCGATTGATTTTGTTGCCGCCCTTACTTTATCTAAAAATTCGGGTTTAAGTATCATTGTCTCAAGAACGCCTTTTAATTCGTTTTGATTCATATTTGTTGGCACATTTTTTAAATCAATTGTCATATCCAATTTATGGTTAATATCGTTTGTCGACTTTATTTCTTTTGCCGTTGTTTCAACTTCTCTTTTGTCTATACCCATAGTCATCATAATATCCGTTAAAGATTTTTCTCTTTGTTTTTCTATTGAGGACATTCCCATAGTCTCATTTGTTAAAATGGGTTTTGTTTCTATTGTTGCCGGAGTAACGGATCCTTGCGGATTTTTAATAAGGTCCATCATCATCTTAACCTCATCTTCACTTTTTGGTCCATCTGTAGTTGATATAATAGTATCTTTATCATTTATTCTACCTATTGATCCTTCAGGTCCCATAATTAATCTATCATTACCAGGTAAACTAATAAAGTCATCTAAATTAAATGTATTGGTTAAAAACGTAGTAACACTACCTATAGCATTTGTAAAACCATCCAAAGCGGTTGTCATTCCGGCCAACATAATACCTATACTTGATTCTACTGTATTTGCAATACCCTCTAATTTAGGCGTTATTTTAGTAACCGCATCTCCAATCAATTCAATTTTTTTATCAATAATTTGTCCGGCTTCATCACTTAATTTATCAAGTTGGGTTAAGGATACGTTAGCCAACTTATCAGTGCTTTCCGCAATTTGGGCTATCATTTTTTCTCCTGTTTTAGATCCGGCGATTTGAGATGGAATTACAGTTTCTAAAGCTTTTAATGTTTGATTAAATTTAGTGTTCACATCCATTTGGGATTCCACAAGTTTTATTAAAGTTTTATCCTCACCAGGTTTTGCCTCAAATGTTTCTTTTATTTGTTTATTTTGGGACGATAAGAAATCTTGTAATTTTGTTTTTTCATAGGCATTCATGTCTTGAAGTGCCTTCGTAACTTGTTGTCCATCTTGTTCATACGTAACTTCAAATTTACCATCTTTACCTTTGGTAAGTAAGTTGGTAAGTTTCTCCATCTCTTTAGGGTCGGCAATTTGGAGTCCTGTTGTATTAATTAAATCTTGTTTATCTTGTAGTTGTGACATTGAGATACCCATTTTCGCTAACTCGTCAGCACTATAACCTGCCGCAGTTTCTATTTCTTTTAAAAAGTCCATACCGATTGCAGACATTTTACCTGTTTCGTCAACAAATTTTGATGACATTTTTGCAATCTCTTCTTGTAGTTTTGCGGGTTCATTTCTTGCCAAGAACCTAACCCTTTCAACATTCATCAGTTCAGAAGAACCTGTTGCCCCCAATCTTGATAGTGTGTTTACAAATTCTTGAGCCTTTTCAGGTTTATAAAGTAGTTCAGCCGAACTAACCGCCTTACCCATATCAACTCTTAAAACCGCAGATTTGGCTGCCATGTCGGCAAGTCCCATAACCCCGTCTTTAAAATTAAATTTAGATAATGCGGACATGTTTGTACTAACCGCATTGGCAACTGCCTTAGCATTAACACCAATAAGATTAGCACTCTCCATTATGTTTGCCATCTCAGAGTTCGCCTCATAAATTGATTTACCTAAATTTGCATAATTTTCAAATAAGACTTTTGATTCAATTCCTGTTGCCTGTGTTGTTGCAAATAATTCATCTGTTGCGTTTTTATTTAAAACTATTTGAGTTCCAAATGTTTCAAATAACGCCGATTGTTGTTTTACTATTGAGTCTACACTACCTCCTAATCTTGTAATTTCGGTAAGACCTTCTGTAAGAGTTTGTTTTAAAAGAAATGCCTGTTCCCTACCGGCCCCAATTGAGCTGGCCATTTTTGAAAACTCTTTATCGATGTTTTCAACCATCTCTTGGATTCCGGTTAAATTTTTCTTTAGAGCATCTGCAAAATCTTTTCCTGTCCCAGAATCAAAAGTAGTACCCGAAGCAAAAAACATCATCATATTCTTTTTATTTTATAAATACCTATTTTATTGTTTTGGGTTATTCATTTCAATAACCTTATCTATCATATAATTTCTTTGATATGTTGGTACTTTAAGAAAATCAGAATATGACATTCTAAGAAATTTCGCTAAAAATATATATTGATCTAATAGATATTGTTTATATGTCAAAGAAAGGCCGAAAAAAGTCAACCCCAAACGTTATCGAGGTCGATACGTTTTCTCCAGACGGGGCTATTACTTCTAAGGTTAAATCTAACCCTGGCTCATTTTGTGAAATGAATCTTTTTATATATTTTGAATCCATAATTGGCATGTTCTGAACAAACTCAATTATTTTACCTCTATCTGATTCACCATTTAATTCAACAATTTGTTCTTGTAGTGTCCATATTGTTAATGGAGCAACTCTACCTTTAGGATATTTGGTTTCCATATCAGTAATTTTAGTCTTATCTCCCAAAGTTAAAAGTCTTAATTTAACTGTCGCTCCAGTTCTTGGTAAAGTCGTTGTAAAAGTACCGTCTTCGTTTGGTGTTGTGTTTGGTTTTTTAAAATTAATCTCATCAATAATAAAAGTGTGTTGGAACATCTTTCCTGTTGCGGGATCCATTAAATTTATTGTGTACTCAGGACCGAATGACGTATTTCTTAAGAAGATTAAAATTGCTTCAATGTCTCCATCCAAAAGATCTTCAGGTTTTATTTCAGGTTCATATAATTTATTTCTTAACAAAGTTATTAATAAATTATTATTTTTTACTCCCGAACTTAAAACGTCCTCATCTGTTGCGTTTAAGTAACCAATTTTTACCCCAGATTTTTTATTTTTATAATATAAACCTCTAGACGGTAACTCAACAACATCGTGAGGTAAATTAAAATTAGTCTGTCCATATAAAATTTCATTTTCCATATACTTTTTTATTATAAAAATAATTACATTTGTTTTATAGTAAATAAAAATCCATACCGTTCAAGACAATATGGATTAAATATTTTATATGTAAAAAGATTTTTTAGTAAACAAGAATTGCTCTATCCATCTTTAAGGTCATTGAAACTTCAACAGGACCGTCAGTACCATAACCAACTGAACCAAAATCGGCACTTGTTGGGAAAGCGTTAACTAGAATCCATCTTTCAATTACAACCCCTGTAGGATCTAACATTTCTAAATCTACATTTCTTTTATATCCTGCAGCGTATCCCATACGACCAGTTACTGATTCCGCAACCAATCTTACCCATTCCATAACCGCTTGGGTTGATGAAGGTCCAATTGGGTCCAACATCTTAACAGTAATATCACCCCAACTAAATGAACCTGCAACATATGTTTCAGTGTTAAGGAATTTTATTGTATTTGGTGTTATGGTAATTTTTGGTCTTGATGCAGTTTGAACGAACCATTCATTGATACCCAAATCAGTAGGGAACCTCAATATAAATCGGTTCTGTTTTTTTGGTTCATACGGTATCGGCATTTTCATTAAAAGATCAGCCATGTTTTCAATTTTTTAATTTAAGTTTATTTTTATTTTTATTATAAATATACGGTAGAAAAAATTTTTCTATTTACTTCAAGTTTTTTTTAAAATATTCTTCTACTAGACCGGTGCTCATATAATCTTTTTTCACCTCCTTTAGTTAAATATATATTTAAATCTTTATTACCTATATCTGAAAATCTTTTCTTTACTGATTGTACATTTCTTTCATCATCATCTGAAAAACCAAATGAAGGTTTATTGAATTTAAATAGACCTCCTCCAATAGACTCTTTACCTGTGTTAACGTGATTTACAAATTGAGCCTTTTGGAATTTTTTGGACGACCTCATCATTTTATTGTAGTATTTTAATAATTCATTAAATTTGGCCTCTTCTGGGTTTGACGCAGATCCACTACCGTAAGACACGGGAGAGAATTGACATCTGTCCAAGTAATCAGTTATTAACCAACTTTCATTTTCAATTTGTTTTAATCCCGAAAGTCTCCTGTATTCCTTTAAATGTCTAACCAACTCACTTTTTTCAATACCGTACATATTATTTTCTATAATATATTTAACGGCCTTTTTAAGTGTTGCCGGTGAATGTCCTCTAGCGGTTACAATTGCAATCACAGAACCATTGTTAATAGCCTCTTTAAAGTCATTCCATACTTCCTTAGACGCTATTGGTGCTTGTTTGATATCTTCTAAAAACTTTCTATCTCCCGTAACACTAAAGTCTCTAAATGGGTCTGTATCATAACCAACTATAGTTTGTCCTTCATACTCAAAAGGATTTCCTATTAAAGTTCGATACTCAGCAAAATCCTCCGTATTCATTCCTATAACATTACCGTCCTCATCTTTAAAATAAATTTTAGTTGGCATTTTCATGAGGTTATCATCCCAATCAAAAGCGTAATATTTAGAAGCATAATTTGTTGATTTTTGATCAACCACTTCTTTTAATATTTTTTTTGCTAAAAATTTGTAATAATTCATATCATATAAATATGTCATATGTATAAAAAAAAAGAGGGAATTACCCCTCTTTTAAATTTAGATTTTTTATTTATCAAACATCTTCGAAAGAAGCTCCCGTTGGTGTTATAAAGAATGTAATATCTATGAACTCTAACGATCTTGTTGGTTTGATGTAAATTTTACCTGTCATTTGATTTCTATCTAAATCAGCAGTGTCACTTGAAACCGTTACTCTAAAGTCGTAAAGACCTCTGTCTCTTCTGATTCCGTCTAAAATAGGGTTAACCGCATTTAAGAAATCTTGTCTTACTTTTTCATCGTTTTGATCGAAAAGTAATCTAACTGAAACCGCAGATATTAATTTACGTGCTTGTAATAACAATCTTCTAACGTTGATTCTATCAAGGGCTGATTGTCTAACTTGTAAAGTTTTGTTACCCCATATTACCGTACCTACATCTGAGAAAGTTGCAATTGGGTTAATTCTTCCAAGATATAAAACATCTCTATCTTCTTGAGTCAACTTCTTACGTGCTTTAATTGAGTTAACAATACCACGAGTGTAACCCGCCGCTGCGAACCAAGGGAACGCGATGTTATCAGTTAACGCCAAGTTTCTTGTTACTTCAGCGGTTGGTGGTAAATAAATTTGAGTATTATTTACACTATCACGAGTTAATACCCAAGGGTAATAAGTGGCCGTGTAGTTAGAGTCGATTCCCGTACCGTCAAGATTATCTACTGCCTCTTGTGGGTAAATTAATCCGTCAATACCTGTTGTTGTTGGTAATAACAAATTGTAATCAGGTGTTGTTGTAATGTACAATGAATCCGCTCTATCATTCTCAACCATATCAATAGTGTCTTCAACAAGGTCACTATTATTTACATAATCAATACCAGGAGTTACGAATACGTTAATGTTAACCGCTTCAGGGTTAGCAAATGTTCTAATTCCTAACAAATATGCGTAATAATCGGTATTTGCGTATTCTCTTGTTCCATCACCAACAGTGATTTGTTTGAACGCTCCCCAACCAATTGCGTTTGGATATCTTGTTGTAGCACAAGCTCCGTTAAGGTAACCTGTTCTACCTAATTGGTATTTGTCGGCGTTTGTTCTTCTTTCTCTGTAAATGTCCCAACCGTCAAATCCACCTTGTACTAATACTGTAAATTTACGAGCGAATAATCTATAGTATGGGTTTGTCTCAACTGTAGGTTCACTACTAAAGTCTGCCGCTCCTGCGTAGAACCTAGGAGTTCCACTTGTTGCAAATACATTTGCAATTGTGATACCACTTGCGTTTTTATCCATGTGGAAACCTCTTGTTCTATATAACCAAGGAGAAGATTCAGTGGCGAAACATATGTTGGACGGGTTTCTTTTTCCTTTGTATTCAAAGAAACTAGGATCGTATCCATAATCTGCACTTGTAGAAAATCCTAAGTAAGTTTTTCTAATATTATCTCCCGAAGAAAGTCCTGCATCATCAGTTCCTGATGGAGTACCAAACGGAGGATTAAATACTAATTCACCAGGGAAATCATATTTTGTTTTAATAATAGGGAATGGAGATCTTGCTCCTGAATACTCTCTAAAATTGTATCCCTCAAAACCACAAGGTAAAGAATCAATAGGAGCATCCTCATTCATTTCTACCATTACGTATCTTGACTTTAATTCGTATTCACCGTCTAACGTACCTATTTTTTTAGCTATAAAGTTATTTTCACTTGGGTTCATAGAACAGTTAGTAAATTTCTCAACAACAACAGGGTTAGAATCTGTATCATAATAATCACGAACTAAAACCGTAAATGTTTCATTTGCAAATGAGATATCAGATATTGATACTTTAACTTCTGTATTTGCACTATTACCATCAGAAATTGTATAGAATTTAAATAGATTATAAACTTTAGAACCTCTTAATTCAGAAACAACCCATGGACTTTCAGGTGATTGATATTTTTCTAAATACCATCCAATTGATGTTGGGTCTTCACTTTGTGCTTCAGGTAAAGATATTAAATCACATTTTAAACCTCTAATATAACCTTTATTGTATGCCCATCTTAATAATGATTGGAATCTTTCCTCAACAAATAAAGGAACTACGTTTCTTGGTTTACCAAAATTACTACCTCCAAACACTTTAGAAATATATTCGGAATCTGAATTAGAGAAAGAAGTTACAAAACTAAAATTATTACCAAGGTAATTTGTTGCGTTTATTACGAATTTTGCAAAAGGATTTTTAAGTACGTCATCATATTGTCCTGTACAATCAATGTTAACATCTGTTAAACCTGTTATTTCAAATCTTGGATTAACATCATCACTATAGTCGGCAATACCTCTTGATCTTAAAGTTGCAACAACCATATCATCATACTCTGTATATGAATTACCACTATAAACATAAATCATACCCACAACGGTACCTGAATAACAATCTAAAACAGTTGTTGTAGTTGTAGTTGTTGGTACAACAGGTGTAGGGGTAACACAAGGATTTGGAGTTGGTGTTGGTATTGGTAATGTTGAAGTTGTTGTTGTAATAGGATTAATTAAAGTTAAACCTGTAACTACATTCCAAAAAGAATAACCTGTATATAAACCATTTCCTGTATTTTCAAATAACGCATAATACCAAGGATCATTAAATGGTGATGTAAAATCAGTTAATGAACTTGATGGTGATGGAACATTAAACACGTTTGTAGATGCGGTATATCCTGTTGATAACACATCATAATCATCTCCGTCAATTGTACCAAAATATGCAATAGACGTATTTTCTGAAGGTGGGTTTAATATTCTTTGGTATGTGAAGAATTGTAAATCGTTTAACAATGTTGAGGTACTACCATTAAATTGTTCATATTGATTAGTTAAAATATCTTCGATCTCATCAGGGAATAAACCAAATTCAACTGATGATGCACTGTTTGAACATCCCGTAAACGTTACTGTGAAAGGAATTGTTTTAGCCAATACACAAACAGGTTCACAAGAACCAGAAGGGGTAACTGCACTTAAACAATATGGTGTTAATGTTGCTGGATCTAAATTTGCACTTGTAATTATAGACCAAGATGGTCCTGCATCATATCCTGATAAACCTAATACTCTTGTAACAAACAATTGATTTGATTGTTGTAAGTAGGATTTAGCGATATAAGCCGCCTCATATTTTGGAATTTGTGTATTAACAAATTTTTCAGGTGTTGTACCACCAAAGTAGGATTGGAATTCGTCAAAGTTTTTTATAAAGATTGGTTCAAATGCTGGACCTTTTAAAGTTTCTCCGACAATCCCTAAAGTTGTAACACCAACACTCTGTGCCACAAAACTTAAATCTACTTCTGAAGTATAGACACCAGGTGAAACGAAAATTTTACTGTTAGTTGCCATATTTTTTTAATATTAATTTATTATAATTTATTTTTATATATAAATACCGGTGTTTTCCGCAAAAACTTTACTTATATCAAACTATTTATATCTTGGTAAGATTTTTTTCTGCCTTTTTTCTACCTATGGATAAAGAACCAAAAAAAATAAAAAATTTAAAAATTGATAAGGATGCTCACGAAATTTTAAAAAAATATTGTGACAAAAGAGGTATTAAAATGTATAGGTTTTTAGAGAATCTAATTATAGAAAAATGTAAGGAAAAGAAAGACGTTTACGGAGAATAATTATATTAACTTTTGTTGTAAAATTAAATTAGAATCCTTTGTTATATCGTCTTTAACAATATCAATTTTAATTATGTCACCTGTATTGATTTGTATCTCACTAATATTATTACCATAAAAATCACCATTAATAAAAATACTATACGAATCAACGTTATCTGTGTTAGAAACTTTCATATCCGTTGTAAAAAATATTTTATCCGTAAATGATTCAGATCCCACTTTATAGTTAAAGGTTAAATCAAGTGGTAATAAATCATTTTTCTTAGGTTTACGTTTTTTAATTGATGTGTCGGTTTCATAAACTTGCATTGTTCTTACAATTGCAGGTTCTACAACAAAATCGTTCTCATCTAAAAGAAACCCCTGTAACGTCATTGGGTATTTTTGAATATAGTATTTTCTTTTCTCCAAATCCAAAACCGACTCATCGGCAATATCTCCCATAATTATAGGAATATAGTGTCCTTTTATTTTTTGATATGCCTGTCTTGAGGCAAAGACTTGCATGACCACTTTATTAAATTCATTAATCTCCCTCATTCTGTTACATATTATTATAACAGTATAATTTATTTGTACGGGAATTGGTTGTGGTATTTTATAAACATCCATACCATGTCTTTGTCCGTCCCATGTTGGTACTTGAGCATAATGATAAAGTCTTCTATTAGGAATGTTATATTTTATTTGAGGGTCCCCAAACTTTACTTCAGGTTGTCTTACTACAGTTACAAATGGAGGTTCGGCATTTTTATCTATGTTTTGAAAATTCCAAGTTTCAGTAAACTGAGACCAATTTTGGGTTGTTATTAAAATATCAATCATAGATATTTTTTTACCGTCTATTGTTATTGAAAAGTTTTCTTTAACAAATTCTAAAAATCCTTTATCTAAATCCGCATGTAAAAGACCTTTAGGTAAAAAAGTACCATGTTCCCCAATCATATCAGCAAGTTGTTGTCTCCTTTCTAAAGGACTAACCCCAAATTCTAATGGTATGTGTTTTTTTATTTTCTTTGGTAATCCCATAATTCTTTATTATAATCCTCTAAATTCATTAGACGTTACTGGTGACGCAATTATTGTCCTATAAAAAGGTTTAAATCCTTTATATGTGTGTTTTATGTCGGAAATTACACGTCCATCATTAGCGACTGTATAATATCTCACAAAATTCTCAGTATCGTAATACCCAATATAATCACCAAAACTAATATCAATATTTAATTCTTCTAAAGTTTTTAAATAAACAGATATTGTAATATTACCTGGCTCAAACTGATCAATTTTAGTTGACCCCATAAGTTTGTTTTCAGGAGCTGCGATTCCAACATAAGCATTAAACTCAACAGGAGGTAAAAAATTAATACTGTCCGAAGTAGTTTCACCGTAAACATCATCAATTTTTGTTTTGATTCTATCAACACGATATAAAACACAAGTATAGTTCATATCTCCGTATAACCATTCTTGTCCCATAGAAATTTCAAGAGAAAAATCCTTTTCCCCAAAAAATTTACCTAACCTTGTTATTGGAATTTTATTATCCATTTAAATCTTTTATTGATAAATATCTTTTTTTTGTTTATTTTTTATAAAAAAAGTTTTGTCTAATATTAAACAAATTATTGAGCACCAAGCTTTGGACATTTTGGACACATATAGTGGGTCCAATAACCATATTTTGTATCTTAAAACAAAAAAAGAAACTAATAAAAAATTCTACCCAACGAGGTCTCAATCGGATTACATAATTAATTATGAAAATGTAAAACCAAAGGTGGCAAGGAAATGGGTCGATTTAGATACTTACTTTGCAAAAAAGTTTTCAGAAGAACGATACCTATTAAATGTTCCTGAAAAAATATATGTTGAGAAGTTATTGGTTGAGAAAGAAAAATCTTACCATATATGGGGTAAGTTTTTTGAGACCGATTCTTTATCTGAATTTTGGGTTCCTAAATCGGCGTTAATTAAAACTCACATTATTGAGGAGGTATCAATAGATTATTCAAAGTACGACCACAGACCTCCATTAACTCATCAAAAAGAGGCTATTGAAAAATTAACAGGATCAAGAAGGTTTATATTAGCGGATGATATGGGACTTGGTAAAACAACCTCGACTATTATCGCAGCATTAGAAACGGGAGCAAAAAAGATTTTAATTATTTGTCCCGCATCACTTAAGATAAATTGGGAAAGAGAAATTGCAAATTATACAGACAGGTCCGTTTATATTGCGGAAGGAAAAAAGTTTTCAACTGAATCTGATTTTGTAATTGTAAACTATGATATATTAAAAAATTTCCACGATCCAAAGGAGAAGGACAATTCTTTGTTATTTAAATCTGAATTTGAGTTGGTTATTTTAGATGAGGCACATATGGTTTCTAACGCTCAAGCACAAAGAACTAAAATTATTAATAGTTACGTTAAAACTATAAAAAGAGTTTGGTTGTTAACTGGAACCCCGATGACATCAAGACCTATGAATTACTATAACCTTTTAAATATAATTGAAAGTCCCGTCGCACAAAATTGGATGGCTTATGCTATTCGTTATTGTCAAGGATACCAATTTACTGCGGGAAAAAGAAAAGTTTGGAACGTAACGGGAGCATCCAATTTGGAGGAATTAAGGGATAGAACCTCAAAACAAATTTTAAGAAGACTAAAGGAAGAAGTGTTAGACTTACCTGATAAAATTATTACTCCTGTTTATTTAAGATTAAAATCAAAAGAATATGAAGATTTAATGGGGGAATATTATGAATGGTTTGATAAAAACTCAAATGAGTCTTCTTCATTAACTGTTCAGTTTTCTAAATTAATGAAAGTCAGAAAAGTGATCTCAAACGAAAAGGTAAAACAAACTATAGAATTTGTAGAAAACATTATTGAACAGGGAAAAAAAGTTATTATATTCACAAACTTTACCGATACTCTACAAACAATATATCAACATTTTGGTAAACAAGCGGTTTATCTTGATGGTAGTTGTAACAAAGTCCAAAGACAATTTGCGGTTGACCAATTTCAAGACAATGAAAAAATAACCGTATTTGTTGGGAACTTAAAGGCAGCAGGGGTTGGGTTAACTTTGACTTCAGCCGAGGCGGTAATAATGAATGACTTATCTTTTGTACCTGCGGAACACGCTCAAGCGGAAGATAGAGCATATAGATACGGTCAAAAAAATAATGTATTAGTCTACTACCCGTTATTTGAAAATACGATAGAAGGTGCGGTTTATGACATTTTAAATCATAAGAAAAAAATCATTAGTACTGTGATGGGAGATGAGATATCGGAAAACGTAGGGGATGTTGTGGAAGAAATTTTATCTTTAATAAACAAACATCGTTAATATTTTAAATGTATGTGATATTTATAATAAAAAATTAATTATGGATAGATATAGTACAAAAAAAATAGAGAATATCTTAAGAAGAATTTTAAGAGAAGAGGAAGAAGAAAGTGAACTAACCTCAATCTTTAAAGAAAAAGGATATTCAAATATTCCTGAAGCGTGTAAACCAAGTACAGACACCTCAACAGGAGAAATTTCATCTAATATTAAATCGTGTTTTGATGAATTTCAAAAGGCAAATCAACAAGTAATGGATATTGCAAACGCATTAAAAGGTCTTATGGACGAAAAAGGAATACAAGCAGAATCAAGAAGAAGATCTTTAAATAGAAGAAGATACTAAATAAAATAAAAAATATTTATTATTCCCCATCTTAACAGGTGGGGTTTTTTGTTTATTAAAATAATTAATATGTTATCTTATTAATAAGATGAGAATTAATAAACATTAAAAAAAAAAGAAATTATGGAAACAGTTATTTTACTATCAGTTTTATCTACTTTGGGTGTAGTTGCGGTTGTTACTTCAGTTGTGGTTATGTTTTTAAAGTTAAAAGGTAAGGTTGGTAAAGACACATTTTTTACAGAGGTTAAATCATTTCATGATTATATTGACCACATTGAAAGGGAAAGAATAAACTCTATCTCTGAATTAAACAATCATGTTGAAAGATTGTATAAAGAATTATCAACAAATTTAAATGCTTACGGTGATGAGTCACACCGCAGATTGATGGAAACCGAAAGAGTACTTCAAAATGAATTATCACTATTACAAAGGAATTTAGATTCTCGTTGTGATAAATTAGATTCAAAAATTAAAGAAAAAAAACAATAAAAAATATATTCTCATCTTATAACCCTACCATAACGGTGGGGTTTTTTATTTCTTTTGATATTTATTTTTAATGAAAGTTACTTTTAAAAACATAGGGGCAAATATAGATGATAAGAAAAACGATCTATTAAAGAAGTTTTGTAAATTTTTACAAAAAAATCACAAATTAAAAGAGGATATTACTATCCATCTTATGGGTGAAAAAATTGGCAGAATGACAACAGGTAGTCAACATAAAGAAAAGGGTATTAAGGTATTAATAAATAATAGAATGAATAGGGATATCTTAAGAACTTTGGCTCACGAATGGGTTCATTCATATCAAAGAAATGTTATTGGCAGAGATAGGGGACCAGATATTGGAGGTCAAAATGAAGATGAAGCAAATTCATTGTCAGGATCTTTAGTTAAATCTTTTGAAAAAGAAAATCCTGATTTAGATAATATAATATATGAAGGGTACGGTACAATCTATAAAAGAATTGATTTATTAAAAGAGGAAATTATTATCTACGATAAAGTTAATATAAAAAATAACTTTATTATGGAAATGAAAAAGATTGGTATCGATAAATTACCTTATTCATATTCGGCAATAAAACAATTTGTTGATCCAAAAACTATGGATATCCACTATAATAAACATTATAAAGGATATGTAAAAAAACTTAATGATGCTTTATCTAAAAAAAAATATGGTGATTTAGAGTTAGAAGATATTATTAAATCAATTGGTAAATATGATGACACCATAAGAAATAATGCCGGAGGTGCATTTAATCACGCATTATTTTGGAAAATGTTGTCTCCAAAGAAACAGGTCCCTAAAGGTGAGGTATTTGAAAAGATCAACAAACAATACGGTAACATTAAAAAAATGAAAGATGAGTTTAATGATGTTGCAAAGAAAAGGTTTGGTTCTGGTTGGGTTTGGTTATTCTTAACAAAGACAAATAGATTAAAAATTATGTCTACACCAAATCAAGATAATCCATTAATGAACGTTATAAAAGACGGTGGTTATCCACTACTTGGTCTTGATCTTTGGGAGCATTCGTATTATTTAAAATATCAAAATAAAAGGGATGAATACATTAAAAATTTTTGGAATAGTGTTAATTGGGAATTTGTTAATGAATTGTACTTAAGTAGGACAAAAAACATAAATGAGTCATTAACTGAGGATTCTATTTTATCTGAAGCTAAAGAGGTCTTCCCATTAACCTCAAAATCTTTTAGAGGTTTAATAAACGATGCTTACCCTAAATGTGATGGTTTAAAACACACAAACGGTTGTTTAGGAAAAATTGAGACAGAACAATGTAAAACTGATGAAGGGATCATTGGTGGTAAATATACTGAGCAAAATTATGGAGGTATTGGTAATTGGTCTATTATAAATAGATTTGATACGAATAGTTCCGTACATAAAGAGATTCAAAAAATTTGGTCAGAGGAAACTAATTCCGTAGAAAATTTTAGAACATGGATTACAAATAACATGGGAGAACTGGTTGGGGATGAAGGAAGATTTACTGAAAGATTGGTGAATCTAAACGTAAAAACAATAGTTGACGGTAGAGCAAATGAGAATTATGCAAAGTCAGTTTTAGTTACTTCATTTAAGTTAAATCCTGAAGAGGAAGGTCTTACTTGGAATATTATAGAGAGGTGTGCTGGGGATGTTAGGGATAGAAAATTAGGTCAAGACTTTGATGTTGTTATTGATAATGTCTCATATTACATTCAGGTAAAGCCAATTGATTATAAAAAAATTGAAAAGATTGGGTCAGAGAGGGGATACTATTATAAGGTACCTTCTTGGCATTACCATTCTAAATATACTGAAAGTAACGTTGATGTTATTTTGTATGTTGATAGACCAAAAGAAAAATTTGTTATGTTTAGAAATGATTTTGCGAGAATTCAAACGGTTGCGAACCCAACAACATTCCCTAAATTTTTTGTAATATATTACGAGAATCCTTTAAAAACAAATATGGATTTTGAGGTTATAGTCGAGCCTGATAAGGTAGAATCAAAACTTAAACTTACAAGAGACACCCAAACAGAAATTGAGTACTATAGAGAAAGGATACAATATTATAAAGATAAATTACGTGAACTTGGCGATTCTGAAAATATAACTGAAATGATCAAGTATTACAATGAAGAGTTATATCAACTTATTAATTAATATAAAGATATTTATATAAAAACAACCATTATGTCGATAATAAGTAATGAAGAAAGAGAAAGACTATATACGAGAGTACGACATGTCTTGGGAGCACCTTTAAGATCTGTTGAACTTGAGGATGAACAGTTAGACACTTTATTAGAGTTCTCTATTGAGGACTACTCTCAGTACATCCAAGATTGGTTAATTGAGAGTCAGTGGACAAGTCTTTGGGGTCTTAATGTTGAAACCCAATCATTGGCTAACGCATTTATGACAAAAAGTTTAGATTATGAAACAAGGTACACTTACGCATATTCTAAAATTGTAGGACTACAGGCAGGAGGAGATTCTGTAATGAAAAAAGATTACATCCAATTAGTTCCTAATCAACAAATATATGAAATACCTGCAGGTAGAGAAATTAATGAACTTTTATGGTTCAGTCCTGCAACCTTAAACAATACAATGTTTGATCCATGGTCTTTTGGTTCTTTAGGTGTTGGTGGTGGACTTGGAGGAGGTGGAGGTCTTGCTCAAATGGGTAATATGGCAGGTAGTTACTTTATGATGCCGGCTTTTGATATGTTATTAAGAATGCAAGAAATTAATATACAAAGAAGAATTATTGTTGGGGATTTAACATATAGGATTACCGCATTACCTGGAGGTAAAAAGGCGATTCACTTAATGAATACTCCCGGTAGTAAATTTGATTTTGGTAACTCAACATTAGCAAAAGGTAAGGTTTGGTATTGGTATTATCCAACAGATGAAAACGATAGAGACAGATGTTTAAAAGAGAATCCAGATATAATTAAAATGCCTTCTGATGTTCCCTTTGAAAGAGTAAGTTGGACCGAACTAAATAACCCGTCACAAATTTGGGTTAGAAGGTGGTTTGTGGCATCAGCGAAAGAATTATTATCAAAAGTAAGAGGTAAGTTTAGTGGTAATTTAAAGGCTCCTGATGGTGATCTTACTATGGATTATCAGTCATTGGCTACGGAAGGTAAAGATGAAAAAACTAAATTACTTGACGAATTGATTGGTACTGAAGGTAGACTCACAAGATTAAAACCGGAAAAGGTAATGGAAAGAGAAGCGTTAATTGCGGAAAACTTAAACAAGACTCTTAAATTTAGAGCCATGCCAAGACAAATTTATGTAATATGACAAATACACCACAAAGAAAAAATGTTATTAAATATCAAACGTCTATTGATCCACCAAAAGAACAAGACAAGTCGTTAATCATTTCTAAAGATAAGTACACCACAAACGATGAAACCCTCTTAATAGTAAGAGGAGTTCCAAATTCTGAGGTAACTTTAAATTCTACGGTTACAAAAAGAATTGTTGTTAAATCATTAACTTCAGTTTTAGTAAAACCTGATATGGGTATGATAGATGAAGAGTGGGATGAATTACTTTTAGAAAAAGGATCTTGCGTCCAATTCCAATTTGTTCAAGGTAATTGGTATATCTTATCTTCAGATGGTTTAAAAATATCTTAAACCAATTCTTCCCATCCAGGTTCTGCCAATTCATACATATAGTTAGGGTCAATACCAACCTTTTCCCAAAACTCTATTTCACCATCTTCCAGTTTAATTAAATGTTCTTCAATATCATCTTGGTCCTTTTCTTCAAACGGAACACCATTAATTAACTCACATTGTGTTTTTGTAAAGAACCCTCTTTCTTCAGGATTCTTAACTAATAATCCATCTCTCACTTCTTCTTTAAAAACTATTAATAAAGGTTCGACCCTTTTATTAAATGTTGCAATCGCCCTTTGGATATTGTATTCCCCTAACATATCAGGATTATTTTCAATGTCTGATGGGTTTAACATGTATGAGTTTAACTGGACAACAGAATCTGTTGTAGCAAGTTTATATGCCATATCTGTTGGTATTCCGGTATTTGCTTCTTTATTTTTAGAATTACTACGTACCCAATTATCTTCAGACCAAGATTTTTCCCAACCATTATTAAGTAGTAAAGTTTCCTTTTCTTTATAAGATACTTTAGATTTTGTAGAATCAGAGTAAAATAAATTTATCTGATCATCATTCCAACCGGCCTTTGGTTTATTAACTTTCTGAACATCTCCGTGTGAGGCCTTAGTTCCGTTATTTACGTAGTAGATTATATCTCCCAAATTTACATTAAGATTGTCACGTATTGCAAGTTCCATATGAGCCTGTCTTGACATAAGTGATCCGGCTTTAGTTGTTTGTTTACTTCGTTTAATGTAATCATCAATTGATTGTTTTATTCTTGATTTAGACGCAATTTGCATTAATGGAATTTTTTGATCGAATATCTTTTGTACGTATTCATAATAGTATTCCACAAAAGATTGACCATCCCCCTCTAAAAGTTGTCTTATCCCCTTATCTAAGAAAACCTCAATATATTTTGGCATTTTTTTAGATTTGATTGAATTACCCGTTAATTTAATTTTACCATTATGTTCCATAGTTGCGTAGTTCTTACGTGCTAAGTTTATACAAGAGTCCCACGTACCATCACAATCAAGACCCATTTCACCTTTCATGAATGTATCATTAAATTCTGCAACATCAGCATTATAACCTCTATATTCTTCACCTACTTTAACCAACCAATTTAATCCTTTACCGATATAAACTTTATGATCCACACCACCTTTAGGTAATGAAAAGTTCATACCGTCCGTATCGCATACAAGTGGGGTATATCCTCTTTTAACAAAGAACTTTAACATCTGACGAAGATATTGTCTTCCTGTACAAGTGATCTGTTCGCCCATATTTATATCCCCCCACGGGAATACTTGAGGTGCCGATAAGGAACCAAAGAATGCATTAATAAAAATCTTAATTGGTAATTGTTTTCTATCGAATGACAATGATTTCTTTTTATCAATACCCTTATATTCCGAAGCCAAATTCTTATACATAATACGAGAATTACGGAAAAATGTTAATAAACCTTTCATCGCCCCCGTAATATCACATTCAGGGAATACATCGTGTACCAACTGAATAGACGGATATAGTGATGAGTAGTCAAGTTTTAACACGTCTTTTGAATAACCCACTTTAAGTAATCGTGATAACCCACCGACAAATCTTCTTTGTTCTTCTTTTTTAGGAATTGCCAAACCAAACTTATATGACCAAGCAAGCATTATCATTTTCCATAATGTTGCGGTTCCCATTGTTGAGACCCTTTCATATGTTGTTGGGACTAAAGACGCAAGTAGGAAAGTTCCTTGATTGAACTCGTCATCCACTATCAAGGTTTCCTCAAGGTCATCGTCAAGATAACGCTCAACTATATCGTCCCCAGTTGTTTTTATATAAATGTCTCCTCGTCTAAAACAAACCTCATCAATTTTAGAATCAACACCAACTTTCTTATATTTACCATTTTCAGTGTTTAACCAATACTCGTCTTTTTCAGCGTACATAGGACCAATCTTTGTGTGGTCAATATATATACGATCTTTAGCCTCACCATCTATAAATTTGGTAATGTACTTCAATCCCGCCTCTTTAATATTTGAATTGATTGCTTGAGCTCTACGAACAGAGTGGATAATATCAATCACATTATATCCCCACAACTGAACCTGATTAAATTTCTCAACCTCATTTGCCAATTTTAACATTGATTCCTTTTGGGATATTGTTCTTTTTGGGTTAAGGGACTTTGCTATTTTTTTAATATCAAGATTTAAAGCCTTACATCTTTCGAATATCCAAAACCAGTCAAAATTTGCTGAATTGTATCCTGAAATAATTGATGGTTTAAGTTCGTCTATTGTTCTGAAGAACTCAACAAGACCACTTCTTTCATCATCTTCATCTTTACATTCAATAACTTTTAGGAATCCTTTATTGGTTTTCATTCCAATCATAAAGATACGACCGTCTTTTGGTTCTAATGCGGTTGTCTCAAGGTCAAATCCAAATCTAGTGATATCATTATATTCCTCAAATCCTTTGAACAATCTTTTTTCTTTTGAGATGAGGTACTGTTCGACAGGGGGTAACATTAAAAATTTATTTTTTGTATTTTCACCCCAAGGATCAATACCTCCATCACGAAAAAATTGTGTTAGAGATCGATAACCTTTCATTGACTTAACCATAAATGTTAGACCATTTTCTAATCTTTCATTTCCATCAGTTCTTAATTTGTCTATTACAATTCCGTACTTAGACATCGCCTCTTTTTGTAGTGCTTTAGATCCTTGATAAAAGTTTAATCCTTTTAGGTCTCCTACCCAAGCAAATGCAATTAAACTATCTCTTACAATAGATTTTCCTTTTCCCGGTATTTCTTTGATTTTATAAATATGGTCCGACACGTAGTCAAACTCAATTGCAACGATGTGCTCTTCCGAATCATTTCCTTCTAGAAATGACTTAATTTCTTCTTGTGATATCATATATTTTTTTTAAAGTTTGGTTTATTATCTATCATACAAAGATGACATTTACCTTACATTAATAAATATATGTTTTTTATCCGTCTAAGTCAATTAATTTTTAACCACGAGGAACCACTGGACCAACCACCTCCGAATCATTTTGTAATGTATCAAAATAATTTAAATTTCTTTTAGAATACGTATTTCTTATATCGTTATTTCTAAATTTTGAATTTAACATTTTTTGAACGTAAATTTCCGCGGCGCGAGGAGTAACTTTATTTAAATCTTTTCCAACATAACCCTCAAGTTGTAGGTTATCTCTTATAGCATTTTCGGGATTTTTAACTTCAGTGTTTTTTAACGATGCAATTATTTCTCTTGTAACCTTACCACCCTTAAGACTTTCCTCATAATTTTTAACATCAGAATTTTTTTTCTCTATATTTTCTTCTAACTCTTTTTTTCTGTTTAAACTTGTTTCATCGTTTTTTTCTTTTAAACCATTTAATTCTTTTTGATCGGAATTAATAGATTTAATTTGTGTGTTATACTTTCTCACCTCTTCTTTTACTAAATCATCGATTGTTTTTAACACAATTAAATCAATCCCTGTAGTGGTTAAACTAGGGTGAGTTCTTCTTGCTAATTCAGCATCTGTAATATCTTTTATATTTGTTCTTGTAGTTGTCATATTATTTATATTTTATTTATTATGAAGTAGGACTTACCGCAACTAATGCAGGTGTTCCATCTAAGTAAATTAATTTTAATGTTGATGTTGAGTCATTTAATAATGTGCAAGTATAATTGTTATAAACGTGGGTTGCCAAAGTAAAATCCTCACTAACATCATATTGTATTACATTATATTGGAAATCATCACCAACGGTATTACCAACAAAATTGTTAAATATATTATTATTATTAAAATTAGATCCAACCTCATTACCGTAAGTGTGATCACCAAACTTATTATCGTATACATTATCACCCCAAATATTTCCAGCAACAAAAAACTGACCAAAATAATTACCAATTGTATTATGAACAAAGTCAACACCTATAGTATTACCAAAGAAACTAACTCCAGCAATATTTGATTCAAAACCGGTACTTATTTGATTAAACCAAGAGACTTCACCAATTTTATTATATGCTGCATTATCATTGATTTGGTTTAAATTGAAAAAGTACCCAATATCATTACCAGTAAAATACACTCCTAATATATTTTCTTGAAATAAATCACCAATTCTATTATAATTAAATCCGTCGCCTATTGTATTTGTATTACAACCCCAACCTATTTGATTATTATTGTATCCTCCACCCGAAGTATCGTATGTTACATTGTAAATAAAACTATCCCCAACTGTATTTTGAATAAAATTATTTCTAATTATATTTCCACCATCTCCAAGATTAGGAGCTTCATTATCAATACCAAAATAGTTACCTATTATATTTGAATTAAAATCATTTAAAATGTAGTTTGAAATTCCTGTATCGTTTAAACTACCAAAATAATTACCTATTTGGTTATTAGTAAAACCAGATCCTATGTTATTATTTATAAAATGATTACCTATGTGGTTATCCTCAAAAAAGGCATCACCTAACGTTACCCCAACGGAAGTAACTCCGGCTAACGTATCAACCCCATTATCAATAGTGTCTCCATTACTAAACCCACCAATATATAAATTAACCGTCATTGCACTAAAACCATCATCAGTAACAACTTCTGCGGTACCACCTACGCCATTATCAACAACATCCCCAACTTGGAAACTTGTAATTCCCGTAACATTAAATGTTGCATCATTTCCTCCTGTGGTTATTGTTATACTATCGTTTATTTGGTAATATGTTCCGGGAGTATTAATTGTAACTCCTGTTATAACACCTAAACCATCGGTTAATATATCCACAGTTAAAGAACTTCCAAGTCCTCCTGTTGTTGGGACATTTGTAGAGTCGGAGTACCCCGTACCTCCACTTGTTAATGTTATCCCTGAAACTGGACCTTGTAACTTTTCATAATAAACAGTAGTCACTATACCAATTTTATTACCTCCAGTTCCGTTAGAGTCCAAACCAAAATTATTACCAATTACGTTATTAAGAAAATAATTACCAATTATATTTTTATTAGCTTTATCAAAACAACCAAAGTAGTCCCCAACTACGTTACCCTCAAAACTATTCCCAATCTCGTTGTTAGAAAAATAATTTTTTATGTTATTATTTTCAAAATTATCACCAATAGTATTGTCGGTAAAATAATTCCCAATAACATTATTATACAGATATTTCCCAATCAAATTTCTCTGAAAAGAATCATTTATTACATTACCCTGATTTTGTGAACCACCATAACCAAAATCATTATCAAATTTATTTTCTAAGAAAAAATCACCTATTTTATTACTTGAAAATCTGACACCGCTATTAGGTTCGGTATATACTGAATTCCATTCAGTGTCTTGTGGACTTACAGAACTATTCCACGATCCTTCCGTTGCAATATTATAAATCGCCCCACTACTATCTCTAGCGATTTCCAAGACTCCTGGTATAATAATATCAATATCATTAACACCATTTCTTTTTGTAAATGTAACTGTAGGTCCTATGTTATTACCAAGTGAATCCATTTCAGTTCTTTCATATTGGAAACCTCCTCCGTTACCATCTAATGTCCATTGATTAAATTTAATTTTAAAATACTGAGATGTGGATGTGACTTTCATTACCAACTCTTTACCTAAGATTCTATAATCAATAGAGCCACCTAAAGAATCATTAAAAATATTATAAGCTCTACCCGTGATATTAGATAAATCGCCCCAACCAAAAAGAGTATTAATTGGTAAATTTTTTTGGAAGTACTGACCTATTTTATTGTTGAAAAATTGATTAGGGATTATATTCCCATTAAAATAATATTTAGTTTCATTATTATAAAAACTATCATTAATTATATTATTATTAAAACCATTACCAATAAGATTAAGATTAAAATCAGATCCAATTTGATTTTTATTAAACCCATTAAGTATTGTGTTACCTTGAGATGATCCATTAATAGTATTCACTAGGTAGTTTGTACCAATTTGATTGTTTTGGAAATTTTGTCTTACTGTATTTCTGTAAAATCCGTTACGAATATAATTTCTATAAAATTCAAAATTATCTAAGTTACCAAAGTCACCAATTAAATTATCTTGAAAGTTATCTAATATTTCATTTTTATAAAACGCAGAATAAATAAGATTGTTACTAAAACCATTTCCAATAATGTTGTCTTCAAAATCAACACCATTCTCATTCAATAATTGGTTATTACTAAAATCATTACCAATATGGTTAGAGGTTAAATTTGCATTTATTAAGTTACGATTAAAATAATGTCCTATGATGTTATCGTCTATATCGTTTACTGATACATTTTCATAACAATAATCACCCCAAACGTTATTTTGATTGTCAGTTCCAAAAGTATTATTGTAACAGTAATCACCAAATTTATTACTTTCGTATTGTCCTTCTAAAAATACATTGTTTGGTAGTAAGAATGTTCCACTACTAACATTTGTATAGTTATTTGTGTAATTACCTATATAGTTATTTTTTGCGTAATCATTTAATATCGCATCCCCAAATGTACTGTACTGTTCGTAATCGTTTGATCTAACGTTTGTTCTTTTATAACTAAAGTAACCATTACCGTTTGTTTCTTCTATTGTAAGATAAAAACTTTGACCCACACCAACCGCCGTTATTGTATCACCTGACACGTTCATAATTACATTGTCGGTAATTCCTGTTATTTCATAATAACTCGGACTACTATTAGGTATATAAATAATATCACCTACCGACAGAGAAGTGAAAGAAGTATCAACACCATTAACTGTACCATTACTTAATAACTCAATTGTACCATTTAATCTTAACTCGTCTCTATATGTGAATAATTTATATCTTTTAAATAAAATATTTCTATGATCATAATCAGTCCTATTATTAAACTCATCAATTCTTTCAGTAATCCTACCAAAGGCAACACCATTAGTAACTTCAGTTGTATTATACATTATATCATAACGTATAAAGTCGTTAGGGTGTATTGGTTGATAAGCAACAGGACTAATTGTATTAATACTTGTGGCCAATACTACAATTGGCTCAACAGGACCTTGTTTATAATTTTCAGAAGTAATTGGGGTTCCATTATAATCAAAATCAGGTTGATCATAACATGTTTTAAAATCTTCTATTATATAATAAGAACCTTGAGTTAAGTTACTAGTCGACATTAAAGTAAATAAAGCTGAGTAACTTACAGGTGTTGCACTTAAAATGTAACTTGCAAAATCTACAATAGGTGTGTGTTTGGTTGTTCCTGTGGGTACATCATAATTTACAATAGGTATTATGTCTATTGAGGTGTACCCCGTATTACCAACGTAAGGTAAGTCTGATATTTTTTTATTTGCCATTTTTTATTTTATAAATATTTTACTTTTGAAAATATTTTGATATACGTTGACTTAATCTTACTCTTGGATCATTTTTATCTCTATTTAAAATTTCATAAGGTAATAAGAATCCAAAACTTAAAAACACTCTTCTTGAGTTAAACTCTTCGGTCCAATGTTTATATAAAGAAGCCTCAAAACAGTATAGGTCTTTTTGTTCTATGACAGGTGAAGAATCGCCTATAAAAATTTTGTAATCTTCTGATAACACACTAATGTTACACTTATAGTTTATGTAACCATCAAGTGACGCATCATAGTGGGGTTGTACTCTACCACCTTTTTTCATATCAACCGCCTGAATAAAGATATTATCAAGTGGTAGGTTATTCTTTTCAGATATCCTTTTAAAAATAGTTTTGATAATTTGGGGAACTTCTTGTTGTAAAACTTTAGAAACTGATTGAAAATTTGTAATGTAGTTTGTAAGTTCGGTATTTGAGATGTCTATAATACAAGATTTTCCCTTCAGTGTTTTTGAGATTTCACTTAAGTGGTAATTCGGATCTCCATCTTCAGGATTTAACGAATCAACCCAATCAACAATTAGATTAACCTCATCATCACTGATGAAATTTTTTATTATTTTATGATTTTCAGATTCCATTTATTAAGAAATTCTTTTGGACCAATTTCTAATTCCATAATAGATAAGTTTTTCTTATCGTAAATAGAGTTCATTTTTTCCTCAGATCCCGCCATTGTACAAAACCAATGTGTTGCAGGTTCTTCTCCTGTTGATGAACAAGGTATTTTCATCACATTTTTATTTACCCAAGCTTCTCTTACTTGTTCTACCTTATCGTTTTCTGTTAAAATATTTATTCTCATATTATTTATTTTTTTAGTAAATCTAATAATTCTTGTTTTTCTTCTTTAGTGATTGATTTGTATTTTCTCATATCAACAATTACTTTTAATTGTTCAGGAAGAAAAACACCATTTAATGCGGTTTTAGCCACCTCACATTCTCTATGAGTCATTTCAAACGCCTCTTTAACGTTATCCACCCAAGTTTCAGTTTCAACTGATTTAAGGTATTTGTTATCTGTTGTTCTTTGTATTAACTTTATCATAATATTATTTTTTTTATATAATGTATTTTTAAGGGTTACGATTCTTAATTAAAAAAATTGAACACTAATCCTTGCCAATTGTGATAGGTTTGGTCAGAGCCTGGGTCTGAAGTTACTCTAATACCACCTACTGAGGTAATGTTTTCAAATGTCACATCAATATTACCAGGGAAGTATAAATCTGCACTATCATTAGCATCGTAATTTTGATTATATAACGTATATGACCATACTGTAACCCAATCTTCAATTGAGTTGTCATATAAATCTATTGTGAGGTCTGAGGATTCGTACTCCTCGTGAACGTGTGCGGTCGCAATACCACATTTACTTGTTGTAAGCCTAATTACATTTAGAATTGGTGGAAATTCAATATTGTAATCGTTAAAATCGGTATCTCCACCATACGTTGACCAATTAATTGAAATTAATGGTGTATCTTCCTGAGTAATAATAGAATTAAGTTTAATTTCAATAGGTGTATAGTATAAGGAATCACCTACAAAATCTTCATTTGCAAAGTCATATACTGTTAAAAATACACTATCCTCTGTTGGCCCCAAAAAGGAACCAATTCCTGATGATACAATTAAGTTAAATTGTGGTGGTTCATAAAAATAATTAAAAGGAGTGATAAATGATGGTGTAGTTATTTGAGTTTTATTTCTTTGGAAACTATTACATAGATTATAATTTCCGTTGATAACGTCACTAAAAACTGCAAAATACAAACCTTGTTGAAAAAACTCTCCTCCATAAACCCATACTAACTCATCACCAAGAGTATTTTCTAAAACATCAACAACTAAACCACCATTGGATGTTAATTCAGAGTTACCCCAAATTATTGGAGTGTCTCCTGTAGCAATAAAAACACAACCTGTTACGTTAGGATTATTAACCTCAGTAACTGTGATTATTATATCGTTTGCGGGGGTACTACCACTAACAAAATCAGTTCCTAATATTGTTATTGTATCTCCTACTACGTAACCATCCCCACTCGTTGCAATAGTAATGTTATTAAGTGTTGTCCCACACCAATAACCATCAAAAGATACCCCAACACCCAAACCACTTGTTGTTCCTGTAACACCATTAAATGTTTCGTAACCCTCTGGTGAAGTCCAAACATAATCAAAATTAAAAGACCCTCCACTAATTATATTTGCAACATTACTAAAATCATCGTAATCTTGGTAATCTGTGATTTCGTACGTTTCTCCAATTATTAAACGATAATTAAAGTCACCGATATTACCACTAATAGAACCTGTTTGAGTTAATAATGCTCTATATGTTCCACTATTATTTGATGACCCCGTAACGCTTAAATTCCCATTAATTGTTATATCACCATTTATGGTTTGTCCCGATAAGTTATCTACTATGTATTTTGTTGCCATTTTATTCTTATTAATTATATACTCTTATTTCTAGTGATGTGGATTGTAAATTATTATAATAACTACCAGTAGCATCAAATTGAAATAAATATATTTCTTCAGAATTACCAATTTGAGTTGTTATCCAATATGGGTCTGATGGCCTAGAAGAGGTTGTGGTAAAAGTTATAGTTTTGCCTATAAGAAATAAACTATCACTATATATATTGTAAGTGCCAGCATTATTATAAGTAAACCAAATATTACCAATAGTGTTTTCTAATACAGTTGCTACTGGAGCTCCTGTGTTGTAGTTTAAACCCTCAACACCTACCCAACTGTTAGGTTCTTCACTTGCAGTTGCAACAAATGTATATGTATCAGGATAAACTGGTCCCCCTACATTACTAAAGTCCCAACTTCCAGTAGGTAAATATCCACCAAGTTGGTATGTCACACCAACAGTTACCGAACCACTTGACATAGTTTGTGGATCATTCCCACCACTCTGTGTTAATAGTGCAGTATATACTTTATATGGTTGTAATTGTTGATCATTTATAGTTTGACCCGGTAAGTTATCTACTATGTATTTTGTTGCCATTTTTTTATTTTTTAATTTATTTAGTCAATAGGTAATCCAGCCATATAATCAACCGTTATATTACTCCACCCAATACCAAATTCATATTTCATAACTTTATCAACAACAACATATGATTCAAATTGTGTTGTACCGGAACTAACATCAGAATTAATAAAAATACCACTTAAAAAATATACATCATTTGTGGTATTAGCGGTTGTTGCTGCTGGTAAATTTGCAATAATATAATCATAAGCAGAATCCCTGATAGTTTCTGTGGCAAATATCATTTGTTTATTATAAACCTCTTCAGTAGTTCCTGTGAATCCACTTAAAGTAGATTTAAATGGCCATAAAATATCCGTCAATTTCCAAAAAGAATAATTTTCATTATTAAAAGGTGCGTTATTTTGATCTGGTGCTGAACTTAGTTGATTTACAACTTGGTCAATTGCACCCGCAACAGCACCACAGGTATTATCAGTTAAACTATTTGCTTTACCTCTTCTTAACATTCTACCTGAACGCCCATCTTCAGTAACACCAATGTGTGGCATACTTGTTACAAACAAGGTTCCACCAAGATCAGTTGCTACGTGACTTGCAAATGCCCCAAAACCAACACTACCAACAAACGGATAACCTGCTAGTCCTCCTGATTGAAATGGACCTAAGAAAGAATTAATACTTGTTGGCCATCCACCGATATTTCCGGGTAAATATGCCGCATCAACGTCATCAGAACAAATACCTTCAGCTAAAACAATATCAGTTGATGGTATTCCTTCATTTGTAACATATTCTGTTGTATATGTTCCCCATACTTCAGATAATACGGCTCCTGAAAATGGTTGGTATCCTCCGTCAACGGTAACAGTTCTTACTGTTTCAGTATATGCGCTCTGACCTGTTAATGGTGCTGGTACAATTATTTCATATATTCTATCATATAATGGAACGTCTAATTCGTATGTTCCATAAGGATAATCCGAAATATTGTTAAATGGTATTACTTCAGGACCTAAATCAACTGTTCCACCAGTTGTGGGTAAAAAAGTAACGTTTGCCGTTAGTCCTGATAAATTTGTGCTTGTTATTCTAATTCCTTGTATCATTTTTTTGTTTTTTTTATTTTTTATTTATTTATAATATTAATCCGAAATTCAAATCATTTTCTGGTATGTCTAATGCGTTTAACCCACCTAGACAAGGAGCCTCAGTTAATGTTTCTATTGTTAAAACATCTAATTCATCGTAATATGATAATCTGTTATCACCATTTTTATTTTTAAATACATTAACTGTTGTGATATCATATAACATACCTGTACTTAAACAAACATTATTAACTTCAGTATTAACAATATTCCATTGGAATGAATCGCCAATTGTGTTATTGTAAAAGTTATCAGGAATAATATTATTGTAAAAATATTCACCGATGGTATTATCTATAAAATTATTTCCAATTCTATTTCCTTGAGCGTTTGATCCCCCAAAACCAAATCCATCTTGTACCTCATTAGAATTGAAATAAGTTCCTATTGTGTTGTATGAGAATGAACCATAACAAATATTAAATGAAAAATTATCACCAATATTGTTATGTATTGTGATACCACTAAAAATATTAGGTGAACACCCAAATCCTATATTATTATATCCAAACTCACCTAATATCTCATTAGCTTTAAAATCTGTTTTAAGTTGATTACTCCAAAAATTACCTTGAATGTCATTACCCTTAAAATTATTCATAATTTGGTTGTTCTCAAAAGTAAGACCTAAATTATCAACATCCCCAATTGTGTTTGTGTTAAAACCATTTAATATTGAATTTTTTATAAAAACACAATATATGTCATTATTGTAAAAATCGTTTAAAATATTGTTACTTAAAAAATTAAATTTAATTGTATTACTTTCAAAATAGGTCCCAATTATATTACCCCTAAAATCAGTACCCCCAATATTTAAATTGTTTCCAATAGTATTATTATAAAAATTGAATCCAATATTATTTTCGTAGAACTCTGAATATACCGTATTACCATTATATCCATTATCAATTAAATTACGACGAAATTCGGAATAACTTTGATTACCATTATATCCATTACCAATATCATTATTATAGAAATAATTATAAATTTTATTGTTTTGAAACTGATTTCCTATTTCATTATTTTGAAAATCATTGTCAGTCCAAACATTATTATTAAAATCATTTCCAATATTGTTTCTATAAAAAGACCCACCTAGTAAAGTGTTACTATAAAAATCACTACCAATTCTATTATTATAGAAATTAGATGTGATGTAATTGTTATTAAACCCTTCTCCAATTATATTCCCATCAAAGTCGTCATTCGTTGAGTTGTTATAAAAACTGTCACCTATTTGATTATTATCGCAATCATCATTAAATGTGTTATTATATGAATTATCACCAATTGTGTTATTTATGTATGACCCTGAAATAAATACATTGTTTGCCAAAATAAATGGGTTGTCCTCATACCACGTATATACATTTGAGTAGTTACCAACATAGTTGTTAATAGAAAACTGATAATTATCAATGGGATCACCAAATGTTGTGTATTCGTAAACTTGGTCTTGTTTTATGTTAGGTTGATAATAACTCATAATACCATCGTCAGATGCTGAATAATAAAGTGAACTATTAGTTTGACTTATTGTTACACCTGATATAATTGCTAAAGAATTACTTACAACAGATATAACTTCAAAAAATGAAGGATTTAAATTTTGTATTGAAACAATTGACCCAGTTGAGAAATTTGAGGTAAATGTTGTACCTGTGTTACCATATAACACGGCAGTTGTTCCTGTTAAACCGCTTATCCCAACAAGACCACTTAATGGTTGATTTTCGTAATATGAATAACCACGATATCTTTTAAATAAAATACTTCTGTTATCATAATCAGTTCTATTATTAAAGTTATCAATTCTTTCAGTGATTCTACCTTTTGCAGGACTACTCGTGATTTCAGTGGTATTCCAAGTTATGTCGTATGTTATTTTGTCTTGAGGGTATAATGTAGAATATACGGTAGGTGAAAACCCTGTTGTAGATATCGCCAATAATAAAATTGGTTCTGTTGTTCCTGTTTTATAGTTAC